>JACCDX011228765.1_pt1 | contig 155991 bp, 176 predicted proteins | sample 7449681 | NCBI WGS metagenome assembly JACCDX01 (sample SAMN15323450, study PRJNA562643) | freshwater metagenome | isolation source: river surface water | place: USA:Blue River Watershed | collected 2017-08-18
GGTCCAACTACTGCCTGAAATGCATCATTCATAGCACCAATGACTCCAAAAACTATACTCAATAATGATCCAAAAAATTTCATTATTGGTCTTACAATTACACCTAGATTTTTCATCTGGTCTAACAAGTTATTCATAATAGTTGAACCAAGAGGAGCCATCATATCCATAAATCCAGTAGTCAAAGAACTAGTTTCATTTTTCAATGCATCAGTTACTGATTGCATCTCTTGTTGTTTTGCAAGTTTATCGGTTTGTGCCTTCAAATCGGCCTCGTTCATTTTGGATATATCCTTACCTGTTTCAGCAAGAGCTAATGCAGCTGCTAAATTTTCTTTATCTAATACTCCAAATCGTTCTCTAATTTTTTGTTGAGTTGCAAGAGATTCGATTGTCATATTACTTGCTTCTGCTATTTTTTCTTGTTCGAAAGAGCTGAGTTGTGTTACATCACCCAATTTCATCACTTCATCAACCACTGCTTGTTGAGCACCAAGTACATCTTTTGTTGCTGCTAGTTGTCTTGCTCTACTAAAATTTAAATTTTGGCCTAATATAGCAGATGCTTCTAATTCGGCTGATATAGATTTTTCGAAATCTAATAAACCATCTGCTACTTTACCTGCTTCTCCAATAGATGTTCCTAATTTAGCTGCCTCAACTGCTGCATTTCTTAATTCTTCAGCTGAACCTCCAAAGTATTTGTAAGCATACTCGGAATTATCCGCCATATCCTTAATAACTTTATCAGGAGCAACACCTGCCATTTTGGCCATTTCAACAGTTTGACCTATTAATGCTTGAGATTGTTCTGCAGTTAAATTTCCAATGTTTTGGAATACTTTATTTAATTTCGTTGCCTCGGTTATCGAAACTCCGAAGTTTTTATTTAGTACTAAAATAGAACCCATTACAGCTTCAGATGGTTGTTGTAATCCATCAAATGCATTTGTAAATTCAGCTGCTGCTTTTGCTGCATTTTCGGCACTTACACCTAAATTAGCAAAATCAACATTCGTATTACGAATGTTTTGCTGCATTCCTCTTGTTTGGGAAACTAATAAACCAGTTTCCTCTCTAAAAGCCTTTGCTGCTTGGTCAAGTTCTGAAAATCTCTTTATTGCCATAGCGATTGTTGCTACTACAGCAGCAACTACTATTAATACTGCACCAATTGCAATTGCAGTTGCAGCTGCACCAGTTGAAAGACCACCCATCGCACCTCTTAGAGCAGTTATAACACCTTGACCTTGTCCTAAATTTTTTGAAAAATTTGTAGTGAATTGTTTTGCTGCAACCCCTACTTGATCTTTAAAAATTGAAGAAGCTTTTTTACCAAGTTTGGATAACATACCACCAACAAGGGGAATATTATCAAATGTATCAACCAACCCATCAAAAGCATTACCCATGCTACCTGCTAACTCTTGTGCAGCATCATCTACCTTTTGTATAGTATCTAATCTTTTTAAATCTATTTGTAATCCTTCATTTGTTAATTCTAAAGCAGCTACCCTGGCTTCTACATCTTTTCTATTTGCATCGGTAATACCTCGTTGGAGAGTATTTATTGCCTTATTATTTTTTATAATTTGTTTTTGAACATCTTCAGAATCTTCTAAATTTTTTACTGAACTTTGTAGATTTTGAATATATTTTTTTGTAGCATTACTTATATCATTTGTTGTATTAATTTGATCTTCCAAATCTTGAACTATTGCACCAGCTATTGATTGAGATACTCTTAGTGCCTCGTTGTATTCATTTTGTAATTTTAGTATTTCTCTTTGTTGCTGGGAATTGATTGCCATTTTTTAAAATCCTATCTAATGTTTAAAATAGCTTTGTATGTATGAGGAATTCTTTCTCCATTTTTTTGCATTCGTTCTACTTTTTTACGAAGAGTTTCCATATCATTATCCAAACTTCTAGCAAGTTTTAAAAAATCATCATCTTTTTCTAAATTTGAAACCATTTTTTTTCCAAAAATGTAATCAACAACACCTTCTTTCATATCGTGTTTTTTCGATATAAATTCTTTTATTTTATTTTTTTTTGTTTCAGTAAGTTTCATGATAGTTTACCTCCAATTATACTCTAATAAATATGAAATAAAAAAAAATGTGAGGAGTTTTACCTTCTCACATTTACATTTGGACCACTTACACCTGATTTAGATTTCTTAGATTGTTTTAGATCTTCTTGTTCTCTTTTTTTTGTATCTATCAATTGTTTGTAGTAAAAATTTCGTATGTGTATTGGTAATCGGTAAACTCCTTCTTGAGTAAACCCATTACCAAAATAACACAATTCGAAAATTTGTTTATGAAGTATAATTGAATAATTACTCGGAAGGCCAAAAAAACCCTACGCCCATTGGAATTGAGCGTACCTCCATTTCTCCCGTTTGTGGGTCTTCATATTCAAACTCCATTTTGACATCTGGTTGTATTTTTTTAATGTATTCTCTAAATGCTTTAGTATCTCTTGTTAAGAATTGGTTGTTAATAAAATTTGTGATAGCACCAGTATCAGTTTTACCATTTACCGAGACAATCATGTATCTATATCTAGTTGTCAATTCAGCACCTAAAGCACCTTTGTTTAATCTTTGTAATGATTTAATGTCTGCATCTATTTTTTTCTCATCACCATGTGTCAATAATCTAAATTCTAATTGATTACCATTTGATGTTTTAAATGTATATCGGTTTTCTCTATTTAACAAAGTAGTATCAATATCTTTTACCTGAACCTTTGATAGATCAACAACTACATCTTCTTTTTCATCTAAATTGTTTGTAAGTTGAATATTATATTCAGGTCCATAACCCAAAATACGAGTTGCTAACATAATAGCATTTTTATCACCAAGTAGAATATCATCAATATTGATTTTATTATCTACTATAATAGATTCAAATAGTTTATCTAAAACTATACCTTTTTTAATTAAATTTTGAGATGTTAAGATTTCTTCTTCTTTTGCAGTCATATATTTAATTTCTATTTGACCGGAAGAGAGAGGATTTGATTCAGGATAACATAATCCTTGGGATGGAAGTGAAATTACTTCGGTTGGAAAATCATAATTTGCCATAATAAACCTTTATTTGTTTGTTTGTATATAAATATATAAATTAAAAAAAGTTGAAAAAAAAAGAGTTCTCGAAATGAGAACTCTCTTGTATAAGAAAATGAAATAATGTATTAGAATTCCAAGATTGCGTAATCGTAAGAAATTGTTAATTCGATTGTAGCAGGGTCGGTACCAGTTGCCCAATCCAAATCACCAAAGTTAGCTTGTGTAATAAAAGCACCTTTCAATGTCCATTGTTCGATTTTATCACCTACTGGACCTAACATATAACATTGAATATCTTTTTTATACATATCAGCGTATCCATTTCTACCAGTTAATGATTCGTGAGATAAACGAACCCACTCCATTACCGCCTGTGCTCCTGAAGGAACAATTGGATCATAAAGAGTCATTGTAATATCTTGCCACTCACCCTTACCTTTAAGTTGTCTTTTTACGTTGATGTGATCCAAAGTAACCTTTTCGAATTGAATTGTAGGTCTTTGAGATGCTTTTATTAAATATGAAGGAATACCACCTACTTCGAAGATGAAGCGGTTCTTCATCTTCGGTTCGAAATTGGTATAGAACATATCGTTAAATTCTAATACTTCTGCCATTTTTTATTTTCTCCTATTATACTAATAAATATAATTTTTTTTATTTTTTAAATTATGAGGTGAATGATGCACCAGTTGGTAAGATATTGAAATCTAACACGATGAATTCAGCAGTTCTTGTTGGTTGTAAGAAAATCTGTCCAGCCAAGATGTTTCTATCGATTACATCAGGTGTATTGTTAGTTTCATCCATTACTACTCTGAATGCAAATAAACCTTGTCTTTGTTGAATTCCTTCTAAGTAAGGATTTACTGTATTCAAGAATCTTGAACGAGTTTGTGATGTATTTTGTTCGAATACCAAGTATCTTGAAGTAGATGCGATGTATTTCTTAACCTTAATCAACAATCTTCTTACATTGATTCTATCCAACGCAGATGCTCTATCTTGAAGAGTTTTCTGTCCAAATGCTACGATACCTTCTCCCGGGAATTGAGCGATTGGGTTTACTTTGTTCTCATATAGAGTATCTCTTTCAGCATGAGTTAATCTATTCAATACACTAACTGCTCCAGTGATACCACCTCTATTCAAACCAGCAGGAGCGAACCATTCTGCTGCAATAGCATCGTTGGCTGCATAAATTCCTGGCATCAATACTGATGGTGGAACAATTGTTAATTTATTTGTTCTTGAATCGATTGTTTTAACCCAAGGGTAGTATGAACCTACATAGTTAGAATCTACACTTTGTGCTTCTAATGTTACTAAATCAATTGAATCATCGTAATCACTCAATTCACCGATAAAGAACGCATCTTCTCTAGCTTCTACCATATCAACAATCTTATCAAACACATAAGAGTGTAATCTTCTAACAACACCAGGTGCAGCTACCAAGTTGATATCAAAATCATCAGGGTTAGATACTGCGTTAATCGCTTTTACATAAGCAATTGAACCACTTGTTGTAGGATTAGCTAAGTTAAATCCTTGTGAGTTACCAGAACCCCATTCAGTATCATTACTTTTTGCCAAAGCATGTTTTATAGTTGGAGATACTCCATCAAATCCACCTTGGAATCCTACTGTAAATTGTCTTTTTGCAACATCAGTAGTGTTTGAACCAGTCAATAAATAATTAAATGGTGCATTATCAAATGTGAAACTTGTATTTGAACCAGTACTAGCATTATTTGGAATCGGTGCCAAGAAGTAGTTATTATCTACTCTTACAACTGCAGTTTCCAAATCTATACCTGAATATCTAAATGTAGATGATGCATTGTTGTCTGCTGAACCAGTTGAGAAAACAACTGCAGGTGTGATTGAATCAAATCCTCTTATTGGAGAATAGTATGGTTGGTGTCCGAATGGTCCTGCTGTAACTGGGAAGGAACCTTCTTCAGAAACTTCTACCCTTACCAATCTTGAACGATTCGTATAATCACCATTCATTGTCATTTTACCATTCTCATCGATAGTAATATTTTGGTCACCAATTACTTTTAAGATGTAATTTGGAGATAACGGGTCTAAATTTACATTGTTGTAAGTTTCTAAAATAGATTTTCTTCTATCAGTATCAGAATATCCTCTAATTACAACAGAGAAAGTTGCATAATCAGTTGCATTTGATTCACCGGCAGCCTTTACATTAAAGATTGATACTTTATATTCAGTATTAGCATAAGTACCATCACCTATTGTATGGAAACGGAATAATTGATGTGTTTCACCTGAAATTTCTTGTGATATAATCCAAGGAGTTGATGCATAAGAACAATCTTGGTCTACAAAACTTTGTTCTCCTAAACTTACTAATGAAATTTCTGAACCAGATGAGATATTGAATGTTGATGCAGCTGCATTTTCAAAAAATTGAGATACATAAACACCTTTAGAACCTCGTGGATTTCCACCAAATACATCTGATAAATCATTTCCAGCTGTGTATAGGATAGATGCAGAGATTTCTGTGTTATATGCAGAATCAGAACCACTTAAAGTAATACTGAATGCAGAGGATGATTCTTGAGCATCGATAGATGCGGTAATAGCATCACCATTACCTGATGTTGTCCAATGATGAGTTGATTTTAGAACACCAACTAATTTTTCTCCGTTTGAACCTGATACTTTAATACCAACAGTTCCTTGTTGGGTATATCCACCGATATGTCCAACCCGAACAATAGTTACTGTTCCAGCTTCTCTTAAATAATTTTGAACCGCGTAACCAGTATAGTATGAACCATCTGGTGTACCGAATATTGATTCAAATTCTGATTGGGTGTTTACAACGGTTGGAACGAAAGCAGGTCCTTTAACAAAAGGTCCGATTATTGCTGCTCCGATTTCTCCAATACCTTGTGATAAGAAAGATAAGTCATTCTCTCTTGTAAATACACCAGGTGATACAATCTTTTCTGCCATTTTATATTACTCCTTTATAATTTCAATTGTGTAATGATACGAATATAAATATTATTTACTTTTTGTAAAGAATATTTTTTATTGAGTAACCTCATTATTTATGGGAGTAAATATGCCAGTATTTGGGTCATAATTACCATCACCATATTTTTCATTCAAACTTTTAAATAATTCTTGTTCTTTTTCTACCAAATCTTGATGTTGTTTGAATAGTTGAGTTTCAATTTCATCTACTTCATCGTTTCTTCTTTTTCTCTCAATTGAAAGTTGTCCTAATTGAGTAAAAACGAGTTCAACATCAGTTTTTAACTGATTGATTGAGTTGATTTCTTCTTGTGTAAACTTAATTTGTTCTGCCATTTTGATATATTTAGTTATTGTTTTTTATATATAAATATACACTTTATCACCAAACAACAAAAATTATCTTGTAAATGTTAGTGTGGAAGACCAAGTTCCTTTTAATCCTTGGTCAATCGCTCTTACTCTAAAATACCAAGTTCCTGCTGATAATAGAGTATTGACTTCAACTTCAGTAGTACTCCATTCATCTGCAGTATTTTGAATAGTTCCAAATCCTGATGAATTTGAAATTTGATATTCGTATGCCGTAATTCCAGTAGTTCCAGTAGAAGATGGTGCAACCCATGTGATTAATGGAGAATTATATGCAACCGATGTTGGTGCACCTGGTGCAGGTAAATCAGTATGAGTATTACCACCTTTGTTGTGAGTAATATATCCATTTACCATATAAGTGTCTTCTGATTCCACATCAATTGAGACAATTTCGGTTGTTTTTTCAACAATTTCTATTAAAGTAATATCAACTTCGGTTCCATCTCCTTTAACCAACTTATCACCAACTACCAAATTAAACATCTCTTTGAATAAGTAATCACCACTTACTGAATCTTTTACCAACATTGGGTGTTCTGAAGTAGCAGTTACTTCTCCATTATTAATATCATAATAACGAGATGCAAAAGAATAAGTTAAATTAACAATAGTTACATCTTTTGGGGTAGTAGAAAGTGAATTAGTGGACCAATCCAAGAAAGTTCCATCTGAATCTTCACTTAAACCACCGATTGAGAACCCTTTTAGTAAATCACCTTCATTTAAATCACCTGCTTCTACGATTGTTCCATCTGCAAGGGTTACTGGTGAATCGATAGTTAAACATAATGCAGTTGAGTTTCCATCGTATGAATCTACCGAATAAACGGTCTTTGTTCTTGCGGTATTATATCTAACTGCGTGTTGATTGAATCCATCTGCGAAAGTTGCAGAAACTGTATGTAATAATACTGGTTGTAAAACGGTTTGAGTAGGTGCATTTGTCATATTACCTACTGCTATAGTAGCAGAAACACCATTATTTGCAGAAACTGATAATTTATCGCCACCAGTAATACCCCAAGTAACATTTGCACCTCTACCACTTATTTGTGAAAATCTACTACCACCTCCAGTAGTTCCTAATGTGTATGTCTCCGAGGTGTTCTCTACTGCATAGGTAAATCCCGATACATCATCAATTGAATCAACAGCATAAAAGGAAAGACCAGTTGTTACAGCAGAACCACGAATGGTACCAAGTGAAACATTGGAATTTTGTGTATTTCCAGTAGCACCTGCTAGTGCGTTGAGTGATAAAGTATCTCCTGAAGTAAGTGTTGGCATATTCGTTCCTTATGTATTATAAATATCGAGTAAATCGCTTACCCACTTTTGTTTGTTTGAAAAATTCATTATCATAAATGATTTGATTTTATTAAACCAAAAACATTTTTCATCGTAAGGGGTTTCCAATAACTTAGTATAAATATCAAGAAACTCCTTTTTAGTTGAAACTCGATATGGATACTCGAATTCTTTACACCAATTCTTATGTATTATTGGTAGTTTTCCTCTATCTACTGCTTCAAATATCGAATACCCAAATGGTTCGGATGAAAAAGCAGAATGAGAGATTCCCCAATCCATACTATAAAATTTATCTTTAAAAGTAGAATCATAATGATATAATTTAGATTTTGATGTATCTATTTTAGCACCGTTTTTCCAAATTGAATTAAATTCTACCGAATTAGTAAAAATATATGATTTTAAACCATCTAAATAATGTGGATTTTTTCTACCTTCACATCTTGCAGCAAAACCAAGAGTATTCGATTCGGAAAGTGGTAAATCCCATTTAAAATCATAAAAATTACGAATATTTTTGTTCCGAATCAATATATCATACAAACCTACCCAAATTGAGTGAGTTGCCCATTCATTTACTTGGGTTTCCCATGCAGAATCTAAATAAGGATGCCAACCAAGGGATGCATCGGTTCCAACTTGTGATTTTATGATATGATCTACTGAATTATGAAGTATATTTGAGTGAATTTTGTGTTTATTCTCCTCGATTACCTTCATTGGAGTATAATGACCGTGTAAAATGTTGATTCTTCTTGCATTTCTACAAATTTTTTCAACTTTTTCGATATTATCACCATGCCAATACGCTTCTATTGGAAATTGATAATCTTCGTGTCCTTTTGGTCTATTTCTATGGAGAATAAGGATAGGTTTTACCTTTAATTTAGGTGCAATTAATTCCATCCATAAGTTTACCCAAGTATCGGTTCCTGCATTTACCCAAGGACCTCCACCTGTCGTGTAATATACATCGTATATCATTTAACTTTATTTTTTTACTATAATTCTTCCTGAAAAATTACCTGAAAAAGTTACATCAAGAGCATTTACTGAAGTTGATTCTATAATTGAAGGCAATTCTTGTCTTTTTGTTGAAGTATTCCAAGCTTGAACTATTGGATATTCTTCGTTTAAATTATGTGTAATTGTGTAAGTAGAATTGCCACTAACATTTACTGCATAAGTAGTTAAATTAGTTATTTGAGCAGAACCTGAAATAACACCATTTGTGGCTGCAATCGAACCAGTAATACCATTAGAACCAGAAATTGATGTTGCAGAAAATTGACCAGTTGATTTTTCAAAAATAAATCGTGTTGTACCATTATCTGTTATTCTAAAATCAGTAGCAGCTGATTCTAATTGTAATTCAAAAAAGTTTGAAGTACCATTATAAACAAAATATGCATCATCACTTGATCCAAACCTTAATACATCAGAATCAGCAAGGTCTACTGCACCTCTTACACTTAAAGTTGAATCAACTAAAAAGTTTGTAAATTGACCGTTTGCCCAAGTGAAACTAGCATTACCTAAATTTCCAGTATTGTCTATACTTGGTAAAATATCTCCAGTAACTTGTACCGAACCACTTATTATTTGATTTCCATTAAAAGTGTTCGAACCAGTGGTTGTGAATATGTTATAATTTTGTATTTGTTGTGATGAAGAAATTAGACCACTTGGAATATTGGTAAAATTAGTATAATCTAAATAATAAGAACTTGTCTGACCATCTAAACTTGTTGCAGAACCTGAAACTATATGACCACCCTTAGCAACTACAATATATCCACTATGATTTGCGGATAAAACTATTGTTGCAGTATTATTATTTGTAAGTGTGACCGAAGATGGTATAATTTGAGTATCATTATTTTCGTATACTGAAATTATTACATTTTTAGTATTGAAATTATGTGTTACTGAAATTGATGATTGATTATCAAAAGAAGATGTTACAGTAGCAACTTGAGATACATCTGCAGCAGGTAAGTTTGTAAGTTGTGAACCATCACCTACGAAATAAGAAGCAGTAACACTACCTATGATATTTATAGAACCAGTAGTTTGTGAGTTAGTAGTAACGATTTGTTCAATAGATGATGCACCATTATCTTTTTCAAAGAAAATTCTACCATCATATGTATTAATTGCTAATTCCCCCAACTCCAAATTAGAAGTAGATGGGACTTTACCTTCAACCGCTGTTCTTTTTAACTTTACTACTTGTGCCATATCTATGGTTTACCAATTCCATTATATAATTAAAAAAATAAGAAACCACCTTATATAAGGTAGTTTTTTTTTCTTATCCTAGTTTTAATTTTAACTCTTCAATTTGTTTTTGTTGTTCTTTGATTGCCTCGATTAAAAGACCAGTAAGTTTAGCATAATCTACACCTTTGTATCCATTCTCTCTATCGTGAACTAATTGTGGAAGAACTTTTTCTACATCTTGTGCAATAACACCCACATTTGGTAATGATTGTTGTAATTCATCTGCATTTTCATTCCATTCCCAAGTTACACCTTTTAATTGTTTTACTTTTTCAATTGGATTGGAAATAATTTCTATATTATTCTTTAATCTCTCATCAGATGATGCATATGCAACAACATCACCTCCTACATTTAATGCTCCACTTATACCAACACCACCTGTTACTATAAGAGCACCAGTGGTTATTGTAGTTGATGCAGTACTATTTGTGATATTAACTGCAGCAGAGAATGTTTTAGCACCACTAAATGTTTGAGTATCAGATAAGTGTGCAGTATCGGCATCTAAATAAGCAGAAGCAATAACTGACCCTTGCCAAGTACCTGTTCCAATTGTACCAAGAGTTGTGATTGAAGTTTGTCCAACATAAGTTGAAGCAATATCAACTGCATCTGCGGATACAGAAATTCTGTTGGTTGTACCTACAACATTAAGAGTTCTTGTGGATGATATATCACCACCACCAGTTAAACCATCACCTGCTGTAATTGATACTGCGGTATGATCAATATGTCTATTTGCAGAATACCCAGTTGTAGAATCGTGTGATATTTGAGATGAACCTGATACAACACCACCTCCTGCTGAAATTGTATGTGTAATACCTTCACCTGAAGTTGCACCTGATGAGATAATACCATTTCCGGCAGTAATTGTTGCAACATAATTACCTGAAGTTCTTGTTCCCAATGCTATATCACCAGTTGTAGAAGCAACATTGATTTGTCCTGAACCAGAAACAGTACCACTTGGTAAAATTGCAGTTACACTACCAGCAGTTACGGTACCGATTGTAGTAATTGAATCATCACCACTATATGTACCACCAGCAACTGCAGCAAGTGTTGCATTATATGCTTGAACATCAGTTCCAATAGCAACTCCTAAATTAGTTCTGGCAGTAGAAGTATTAGTTAAATCAGATAAGTTAGAGGATTTTGATAATTTACCATCTACCAATCCTGCTAAATTAGAATCACCCGATGCAAGAGATGCGGAAATTTCTAATAAAGTATCAAATGCAGCAGGTGCACCACCAATCAAATCAGTAAGTTCTTGTTGAACATATGCGGTTGTTGCAATTTGAGTTGAGTTTGTATTTGCAGGTGCAGTTGGTGCAGTTGGTGTTCCAGTAAGAGCTGCATTGGTAAACATTGTTGCCTTACTTTCATTTGTTACATTTCCTAAACCAACATGAGTTGCAGTTACACCACTTACTGTTCCAGTAAAGGTAGGTGAACTAAACATCGTTGCCTTACTTTCATTAGTTACATTATCTAATGATAAGAAAGTTTTAACCGAAGATGCAGACCCACTAACTACTGCTAATGAATTATTGTAAGCAAGTACATTTGCATCAAAATTAGTGATTGTATCTGCATTTACTTGAGATGAACCACTTACTACTCCACTTGGTAGTAATGGTGTCACTTGTGCAGAACCTGAAACAATTCCTGCAGGAATAGAAGATATACTTGTGTAAGTTATTTGAGATGAACCCGAAACTACACCATCACCAAGTGTATTTAAGTATCGTGTATCGAAGGATGAAGTTAATTGTGATGAACCGGAAACTACACCTCCACCGACAGAAATTGTGTGGGCTATACCTTCACCTGAAGTTGCACCACTAGAAACGATACCATTTCCTGCAGTAATTGTTGCAACATAGTTTCCTGAAGTTCGTGTTCCTAATGCAATATCGCCGGTTGTTGATGCTACATTGATTTGTCCTGAACCAGAAACAGTACCTGCTGGTAATAATAAAATTACTTGAGATGAACCCGAAACTACTCCATCTAAATTAAATAATGTATCGATTTGTGCAGATGATGATACAATTCCTGCCGGAATATTAGATAAACCAACATAAGAAACTTGAGATGAACCCGAAACTACACCATTTGTAGAATTTATTATACCACTAAAAGTACCACCAGTAAATGATGCACCTTGGTATGACCCACTAAATGATCCACTATATATACCACCAGGTGGTAATGTGAATGTTGCACCATCTGCAAATGTTAATGAACCTGAAATTACGGGACTATGTATTATCATCTCTATTTATCCTTTATTATACTATATAAATATATCTTTTTAAATTGAACCACCATCTATTTGTGAAATTACGGTTGCATTTGCAGTACCAGTCACATCACCACTTAAAGTAATTTGTGCAGAACCACTAAATACACCTAAACTATTAACTTGATTAGTAATTGATGTATTCAACCCGTCCACATTAGCAGAAGAAATTGAACCACTAACTATATGACCACCTTTTGCAACAACTACATATCCACTTCGAGGTGATTCAAAAGTTATTGTAATATTATTAGAATCAGTTATTTGTAAAGTTGATGGAATTATTTGATAATTATCATTATCATAAACTTGAGCAATTGCATTTTGGGTATTTAAGTTATGGTCAACTACCCAAGTTGATTGATTAGTAAATGATTTTTGAATCGTTGATGATTGACCAACCGTTATACCAGTTAATTGAGAACCATCGCCTACAAAGTAAGAAGCAGTAATTGAACCTGAAATATTTACATTCCCTACTACTGCAGTGTGAGTATTTGTAGTAACAAATTCTACTACTTCATCTACACTACCACTTTTACGAATAAAAGCTTTACCATCATACACATTTATTGCAATTTCACCAGTTTCTAAAGAACTCGTTGTTGGTTTTGAACCAGATGAAGTTGATCTTTTTAATCGTATGATTTGTGCCATTTATATTATTGGTTATTTACTTTTTCTTTTAATTCTTCAACTTGTTTTGATAAATCTTTAATACCTTCAATTAGTAAGGAAACTAATTTATCATATTTTACGGCTTTGAATCCATTTTCACGAGTATCAACTAATTCAGGAAGTATTTCTTCAATTTCTTGAGCAATTACACCGTAATCCTTACCTCTATAAATATTTTGTTTTTCTTCGTTCCAAGTAAATGAATATCCACCTATTTTATTTATTTTTTCTAACGGCTCTGATATTGGAGTAATTTCATCTTTTAATCTTCTATCGGATGATGCATACGCAACAACATCTCCTCCTGCAAATACATCACCACTTGTACCTATACCACCCGTTACAACTAATGCTCCAGTAGTTTTTGAAGTAGAAGCAGTTGAGTTTGTAATTGATATAGAAGTTGATGTAGTATTACCTACTGAAGTTACATCTTGCAATGATTTTGTAATTTGGGATGAACCCGAAACTACCGCATCTGCGTTTAATTTATCTTTTACATTTGTATCAAAGTTAGTAATTGAATCAGCATTAACTTGAGATGAACCTGATACAACACCACTTGGTAGTAAAGGAGTTATTTGTGATGAACCGGATACAATTCCTGCTGGTATATTAGATAAATCAGGATATGATATTTGAGATGAACCAGAAATTATATTGTTAGCTGATACAGTACCATTTACAACTAAATTACCATTTACTTGTGAATTGGAATTTAATGTGATTAAAGTCCCACTATCAGAAATGTTTGAGTCATTTAAGTGATGATTATCAACTGCTTTTGGTATTCTATTCGAAGTTAAATAAGTTGGGTTACCTTTTGTAGCATATTCAGGTCCAAATATGGTAACTGCATAATCTACACCACTCGAACCACTATATTCATAACCCCAATCATTTGTTTGACCATCAAAATAGAATGATGCCGTTGAAGGAATAGAACCCGAATCAACAATTATGATACCTGCATATCTTTCAGATGGAGTGTTGTTGTTTAACTGAATAAATGCATCACCGATAATCTTTGCAGAACCAGTTACTGATTCAATGTATGAAAATGAACCAGTTCCATTTACAATTATATTGTTAAATGTTTTTGTATCTCCAATTGTTTGATCACCTGCAAGTGTAACATATCTATTATCATAAGAAGATGTTAATTGTGATGAACCTGATACTAAAGTATGAGTTCCGCTTGCTTTTTCTTCGAATACATTTTCTAAAGATGCGGAATTAGTTTCTAAAGAATCCAATCTTGAATCGAATGATTGAGAATCATTCAAGTATGAACCAGTATCTAATTTTGTTGCAATGGAACTAATTAATGAAGAAGTTGCATCTCCCAATTCTTGTTGGGTTACAAATCCACTATCAAGTGAAGATGAGAATAGTTCTAATTCATCCAATCTACTATCAATAGATTGTGATATAGTATTAAATGAACCAGTATCAAGTTTTGTATTAATAGAATCGATTAAACTACTTGTAGCAGATGATAACTCTTGTTGAGTTACAAATCCATTATCAAGTGAGGATGAGAATGATTCCAAAGAATCTAATCTTGTATCAAATGATTGAGAATCGTTAAGATACGAACCGGTATCAAGTTTTGTAGCAATAGAACTAATTAATGAAGAAGTTGCATTTGCTAATTCAGTTTGAGTTACAAATCCGGCATCAAGTGAAGATGAGAATATTTCTAAATTATCTAAACGAGTATCTACTGATTGTGAGAAAGTAGATATTGTTGTATTCACACCATCTATAAAGTGTTGAGATGCAGTATCAAGTGTTAAAGTTACATCACCTGAATTACCTCCACCATTTAAACCGTCTCCTGCCGTAACAGAAGTAATATCTGCGGGATTAATTACATTATCCAACACATGCACAATAAATCTTTTGGTTGCTCCTGCCGATAAGATAACATTATCATTAAGACTTGATGTACTTAAATTAACATCCAATGAAGTTGTTACATTATACCATGCAGCAGAACCCAATGAACCAGAAACTTGATAAATACCAACCAAATCTGCAACCGAACCCGATACTTCGTATCTCGAATCCAAAGATTGTGTTACTTGTGATGAACCAGATACTACTCCACCAATTACATTACCGCTAATTACACCATTTGTAATTGTGAAATCAATTGTGGATGTATCGGATGATGATGATAATACACCTTCTACATTTAATTTATTTTTTATTGTAGAATCAATAGATTGTGAGAAAGATTGATATTGAGATGCAGAATTATATAAATTCGTTATATTCGTATCATTTGATTGAGTATACAAATGTAAAGAATTTAAATCAGCATCAATTGATTGGGTATAAGTTTGTAGTGCATCAAATTTATCATCTACTGATGCAGTGTATGATTCTAAATTACCAAATTTAGTATCAACTGATGCAGTATATGTACCTAATGTACTAAATTTCGAATCAATTGATTGAGTATATAAGTGTAAATTACTTAAATCAGCATCAATTGATTGAGTATAAGTTTGTAGTGCATCAAATTTATCATCAATAGAAGATGTATAAGTTCCTAAAGCAGAATTTTTGGCATCTTGTGAAGATGTAAATGATTCTAAATTGGATAGTCTAACATCTTGTGAACCGCTTACTGTTTCTAAATTAGATATTCTAACATCTTGAGAGGCAGAATCCAATTCCAAACTTGTTAATCTATTTCCAAATGAACCTGAAAAAGTAGTATATCCAGTAGTTTGTGTTATATCAATTTGGGATGAACCTGAAACTACATTATCCCCATTAATTTCTAAATATCTAAAATCCAATGAAGAAGTTACTTGTGAAGAACCAGAAACTAAAGTTGGTTTGTTTGTAATATCATCAAAATCAACTCCTGTCGCAGTTACACCTGTCAATTCCGAACCATCTCCTTTAAATCCTACCGAAGATGATACTTTTTGATTAAATACTAAAGTAGATGTTAAATCTTCCCACAATAATGATGCATTTGCACCCGAAATGTGTAATCCTGCACCATCTGCTTGTGCAGAAGTTGTAGAACCAGATGCAAGGGATAAAACCTTATCTTCAATTATTAATTCGGTTGTATTTAAGGTAGTTGTTTCTCCCTGAACAGTTAAATTACCATAGATTGTTAAATCTTGACCAGTTACATCAATAGCAGTTTTCAATGAAGATGTATATGCTTCAATACTATCTAAACGAGAATCTACTGATGTTGAGAATGAATTTTCTAAAGTATCTAATCTACCATCTACTGAAGATGAAAAAGTTGTGAAATTTTGAGTATTATTTACATCAATTTGAGCTGAACCTGATACTAAAGTAGGTTTATTTAAAATGTTTTCAAATTCTACATCTCCTGCAGTAACATTTATCAACCCACTACCATCACCTACAAAATAAGAAGCAGTTATAGATTGTGATGCCGTTATATCATTATCAAAATTTACATTACCTGTGATTGTGGTATTAGAATTATTATTACCGATAAAAATATTATCAGTTATGGATGATTGACCAATACGAATTTCTGATGCGAATAGATGAGCAGTAGATAATGTATTATCATTATCAATTAATGTTAGAGTACCAAAGTTTAACGAACCCGATGGCTGTACTGATAACTGAGCTGTACGATTTGATACCGTAAGTTCTGAACCAGATGTGGATAATGTGTGATTTTTTAAATTAGCAAAAATACTACCAGTTACGGTTAAATTACCAACAATTGATTCGGTACCAATAAATGTATTTGAACCAGTGGTAGCGAAAGTTTGGTTTAAATCTTCTTGTGAAGATGTAAATAATTCCAAATTATCTAATCTTCCATCTTGTGAAGGTAATGTACCAACAAATGAACCACTAAATGCTGATGCAGTTACACTACCAAATACATTAACATCACCACTAAAGTAAGTAGTACTTGAACTTACTATTAATTGGTCTGAATCTGCAGTTAAAAAACGATTAGTTCCTCTTATTTGTAAATTATCTGCAATTACATCACCATTAACATCTATACTACCAGTTTGGAAAGTAGAACCACTTACAAGTGTAGAACCTGATAATACTGTCAGACCTATATTTGTAAAAGTGGATGAACCACTCACTGTTAGGGAACCACTTAGAAATACATTTCCAACTTGATGAGTAGAACCACTCATAAAAATGGAACCAGTTATAGTTTGGTCACCAATAAATGTGTTTGAACCAAGAGTTGCAAATTTATCATCCAAAGATGATGAAAAAGTATCGAAATCGGTTGTGGATGATGATAATAAACCATCAGGAAGAGTTATTTTATCTAAAATTAATAAACTACTATCACCTTCAAGTGTCACACTACCATTAATATCAACCGGTCCTACCAACATTGCGTTATGTCCATCAGGAACCGTAAATCCATTTAAGGTTTTTGGGTTGATATAAACTTGTGATATGATAGATTCACTCACAATTAAAGAACCTGATATAGTTTGGTCACCAATAAAGGTATTTGAACCAGTAGTTGCAAAAGTTTGGTTTAAATCTTCTTGTGAAGAAGTAAACAATTGTAAATTATCTAAACGAGAATCAACTGATTGTGAAAAAGTTGTAAAATTTTCATTTGAAGATGATAAAATACCGCTTCCTGGTAAGGAAATACTATCTATTGATGCAGAAACTACATGAAGTTCATTGAATCGTTTCGTGATAGAACCTAAATCATCTTGTGCATCCTCTTGTGGTATAAGAGAACCAGTAAATGGTGCATTTACGGTAATAATATCGTTCGAACCAGTACCTAAAATAATATTTCCACCAATTTGAACATTGCCATCAATTTTGGCGTTACCAGTAATATCAAGGGTAGACCCCGAAATACCACCATTGATGTTTAAATTTCCAATTAAGGTAATATTACCGGTGTTTGAACCTATTTTTACAAGAGTAAAAACCCCACTTGTCCCACCTACATTTAATGTATTTGTAGTTGTGTTAAAAAAAAGTTCAGATTGAGATAAACTTGGTGTGGTTGTTCCTCTTCTTAATGTTAGTATTGCTGCAGCCATCTATTTAGATTTCCATTTAATTTATCTATAAATATATGTTTATTTAATAATTTCTTTTGAAATGTGTATAACTTCTCTTATATAAGTATAAGAAAATAAAAAGTATAAAAAAATCCCCAACCAAGAGGAAGGGGATTTTTAAATTTAAATATATTCTAATTAGAATGTACCACCATCGATAGTGTTTGATGCCACAAATGAAGAACCATTCCATTGAATTAAATCACCATCGTTTGAAGGTGCAACCGAAGTAAGTTCTTTAGTACCATTTGCTACTAGGAATGAATTAGCAGTTAATCCACTAATAATCAAATCAGTACTTATTGTAACAGCAACACCATCATCAGAAATATCAGAATCAATCAATAATCCATTTGCTCCGATTACTTGAACTGAAGCCGAAGTTGGAGTTGCATTGAATCTTGCAAATTGTTTTTCCGAACCTAATGCTCCACCTTTCCAGTAATCATTAGTAGAATCCCACAATAATGAACCAGAAACTGTGTTAGGGTTAGTTGCATCTTTAACCAATAAACCACCATTTGCAGCACCTGAACCATTCAATTCAAGGATATTATCACCTATCTGAATAGTTGTAGAATCAATAGTAGTTGTTGTACCTTGTACGAATAAGTTTCCTACAACGGTTAAATCACCACCTACTTCGAAATCACCCACGGTCGAACCAGTCTGCATAGTTACATCATCAGGTAATCCAATAGTAACGGTACCACCTGCACCAAGAGTGATTGAACCACCCGATACGGTAACTTCGTTTGATGTACCTTGAATTGTCAATGAAGTATTACCTTCTACTGCAGTTCCGGCAGTTGAACCATAATCAACTTCCAATGAATTATCTACACCATCAAGAGATAAACCAGTACCCGCAACATCAGCATTAAGGTTTGCTGCTCTTACACCATTTGCCTTAATAGAAACATTACCAGTTGATACTGAAAAATCATCAGAATCGAATGATGCAACACCTTTTTGGGATGTAGATGCATTTACTGCAGAAAGAGTAAGTGTATTATTAGTTACAATAGCAGTTACAATACCACTACCAGTAATTGTTAATACATCAGTTAATAAATCTACTGAATCATTTGACCCATTAGAACCACTTATTTTAAGAGCAGTTACTAATCCAGTTAAAGCAGAACCATCACCTACAAATGAACCAGTGAATGTAGATGTTCCTGCAACATCACCAAAATTATCACCACTTACTCTACCAGTACCAAAATCAGTAGCTTGATTAGAGAGTAAAGATACAACTTGAGATGACCCCGATACAATTCCAGTTCCACCTAAAACTTGTACCGAACCAGAAACGGTTCCAGTAGGTAATAACTCTTTTACTTGTGCAGAAGATGAAACAACACCATCTATATTAAATAGAGCATCAATTTGAGCGGATGAAGATACAATTCCAGTTCCACCCAATACTTGAACCGAACCTGATACTGAACCAGCAGGTAATAAATTTTTAATTTGAGCAGATGATGATACAACAGTTTCTGCATCTAATTTATTCTTAATTGTGGTGTTAATCGAAGATGTAAATGAATTGTAAAATCCATTTATAGTTTCTTGCGAAGAAGTAAATGATTCTAAGTTACTAACTCGTGTACCAAGAGAGCCACCACCTCCAATTGATGCTTCAATTGTATCAATTCTACCTTCATGATCAGATGCAGTAGCAAATAATTCTACTACATTTGTTGAAATTGATGAACTGAAAGTTGAAAATCCAGTTGTTGAAGAAATAGTTATTTGAGATGAACCTGATACAACTCCATCTGCATTTAATTTATCTTTTACATTTGTATCAAAATTTGTAATTGAGTCAGCATTAACTTGAGATGAGCCAGAGATTACACCATCTGCATTTAACTTATCTTTTACATTTGAATCAAAGTTAGTAATCGAATCAGCATTAACTTGAGATGAACCTGAAACGGTTCCAGCCGGTAATAAAGCAGTTACTTGAGAAGAACCTGAAACGATTCCAGTTCCATTAGTGTTTGCAGTTGTTTTAACTTCAATATTACCACCTTTATTTAAGATATATAGTTTGTTAGCAGCAGTATCGTAAAATGGAATACCATCTACTGAAGTATCGTAAGAAGCACCAGTTAAATTTGGTACAGTAGTTCCTTGAAGAACTTTGTTAGCAGGAGTAGCAGTTGAACCATCGATACCAACGAATAGAATTGAATTTCCATTTGCGGCAGTGATTCCTGATGAACCAGTAACAACTAACAATTCTCCAGCACGTTTGGTTGCTGCACCGATAGATTCTAACGAACCTCTTCTGTGTTTAATAATTTGTGCCATAGTTTGTTTTTTGTTTTTTTAGTTTGTTACAACGAAAACCTTTATTAGTCTAACAGGACATTTGCCTAATTTGATAAGTACTATATAGTACCTAAATTTTTATATAAATATTATTTTTAAAATGATTAAATTAAACCGGAATCTATAATATAAGAACCTGATGAAATTATAAATTCAACACCTCGTTGAAAATGATTAGAACCAGTATTCAATGTCAAAGTTGTTACTCCTCCTACTACTGATTTTGATAATCCATTTCCACCATCTACCGATGAATCACCTATTGCGAAGGTATAAGAATTCCACACAATAGTATCGGTAAATGTTGTAATCATATCAGCGTATGTAATATCTGCTTGGTATAATGAATTATTACTTACAACATATACTATTTGACCATCGGAGAAATTTGATACTGATGCTGATAATAATCCATTGTATGTTGAATATGTCCTAAATAAACCACCTTCTTCATATCCACTTTTAACACTAATTGATGCAGTATTTGAGTTTATTGCAGAAATACTAATACCCGAACCAGTGAATTCAAATTGAGTGGCAACAAAATCTATGTTGCCACTCACTATATTGATACCAGTACCCTCTGCGGTAACACCAGTCAAACGAGAACCATCACCTTCAATAAATGCACCTCGTACTACACCAGATGCGGTGATATCTCCATCTACAAATATAGAACCCGAAGTTACAAGTGAACCTGAAACTAAAAATTCACCTTCAATAACTGAAGCAGTTACTACACCTTGTATTTGTTTACTTTGAATTAGTGTTGCCATCTATTGTACTTTTATTTTACTATTATACTAATCTAATTTTAATTGAACCAGAAGTGTGATATAAACCACCTAATGGAACTCCACCACCTGCTGCAGCAGTATCATCTGCAAAGTTGTAAGAGGCAGATACTTGTGCTAAAATAGCAGTTGATGCTCTTAAAGTTCCTTTTACATAGGTATCAGTTATATCATTATTACCGATTGTTACGGTATTTGTTCCATTACTTACTGCGTTGTATCCAATTACAATTTGATTATCCTGAGCATTTAAATTTGATTTAGAATCAGTTCCAATAAACACCGAGTTAGTATTTGATGTTACATTGGTCATACCATCACTCAGATATCTACCTGCAGCATTTCCAAGATAAACACTATTACTACCGGTAAGCACACCATAAGCTGCTCCATAACCAACCGCGGTTACATAATTAGAGAAAGTACTTAATCCATTAGCGTTTGCACCTATTAATGTACATTGTGAACCACTAAGATTATTATTACCTGCTTGGAAACCTATGAATGTGTTTTCGTTACCAACACCAGTGTTTAATCCGGCGTTCATACCAACAAATGTATTATAAACTGCAGTTTTATGATTTTGTCCTGCAGATGAACCAACAAATGTGTTATAACTACCACTTGTATTAGTTTGACCAGCAAAATTACCTAAGAATGTGTTGTTTTCACCAACTGAGTTATCTCTACCCGAGTTATATCCAAAGAATGAGTTATTATCTGCGGTAGTATTATTTTCTCCTGAACCTCTACCTACGAATGTATTTTCACTACCACTTGTGTTATCAAATCCTGCCTGATATCCAATAAATGTATTATTACTTACTTTATTGCTATATCCTGATTGGTGTCCTATGAATACATTAGATGTACCCATGATATTATTAAAACCTGCAGATTCTCCTATGTATAAGTTTTGAGAATTTTTAGTATTATATCCAGCGTAACCACCAATCATCACATTGCTATTACCAATTTGGTTGAGTAATCCTGCACTTTTTCCTATGAATACGTTTAATGAACCACTACTATTTAGTATTCCAGCATCTTGACCAATAATAACATTATATTGAGCTTCCGAAGTCATATTCGTTGATGGTTCATCGCCAATAAAGATATTGCCAGGACCGCCAACACCAACTTGAGAAATTGAACCACTTACACTAAATGAACCAGTAATTACTTCATTTCCAAAAAATGTATTTGAACCAGTAGTTGCAAAAGTTACATTTAAAACTTCTTGTGATGTAGTAAATGAATTAAATGATTCAGTCAATGCATTAAATGAAGAAGTTGTTGCAAAACCAGTTCCAGTTACTATATTATCAATACGAGTATCTACTGATTGAGAGAAATCGGTAAAGTTTGTTACTGAAGAAGAAAGAATACCACTTGGTAAAGTGATGTCGGTTAATCCACTACCATCACCTACAAATGAACCAGTAAATGAACCAGAAATAGTTCCTTCACCACTTACATTTAGATAACGAGAATCAAGAGATGATGTTAATTGAGATGAACCAGATACAACTCCACTTGGTAAAACAAGATTTATTAATCCACTACCATCTCCTACAAATGAACCACTAATTACTGATGCGGTTATAGCTCCACTAAAACGAGTATTAGATGAACTAATTAATAATTCAGTAGTATTTGCGGTGATTGAGTAGTCAGCACTACTTGAAATAGTCCCAAATTCACTTAATTTTACACTTGCTAAATTGTCTCTTGAAGTAGAATTAATTTGTGTAAAGTACCCACCTAACAGTGCATTTGTAGTTGAAGGTACATTTGCAACTGTAAGTACGGTATCATTTAAATTATAATCCGAAAAAGAATATGAACTTGTTATATTTCCGTTATCTCGTCTAATTACAGCAAATTTATTTCTTGATTGTTGTGATGCATAGACTCCTGCTTGTGTAAATTCACCACCGATTAAGATTTTATCATTATCGTAAAAATCAAAATCGTATACTGCACCATTAGTATATGCTGCAAAACTTGAATCAAATGCACCACGTCCATCACCATTATCTTCGGTAGAAATTCTAGCTATATTAGCATGTTGAGTAAATCCAACTCCACCTGTAAATCTACCGGCAATATAAATATCGTTGTTACTATCTAATTTAATTTTGTTTATTTGATCAATTCCACCACTTGATATTAGTAAATTACTTCCTGCAAAAGTAGTATCCAACGCACCACTAATATCAAGTCTTGCAAATAATTTAAAATCACTTGCAGTATCAAATGACTCAAAATCCCCACCTACTAATAGATAATCAATTGAATTAGTTGTTTGTAAAGCTATAGTTCCAAATACGTTTGAACTTGTTGCAAATGGTACACTTAATGAACTATCAACCGTACCATCTGTATTAAATCTTAGTATTTTTTGTCCTGCGAACCCACCAACAACTGTAATTTTGTTATCATTTTGTACTATAACATCTAATAGATTTCCACCAACATTATATCCACTTGCATTTGTAAAGGTGGTATCATGAGAACCATTTGCATTTAATCTACCGATACTTTTTACGCCATTTCCATCAATAGTATTAAATTGTCCAACTACAATAATTTTATTATCAGATTGTGTAGCAAAACTACTTACTTGATAAAAATCTGAATTACCAATTTGAGCAGTAAACGATGTATCGACCGTACCATCTGAATTTAATCTTCCTATTTTTGCAGTTGCATGACCATCAATACTTTCAAATTTACCTGCTACTAATATCTTACCATCACCAAGTGGTAATACTTTTGTTACTAAAGGGGTAGAAGAACTTGATAAGTTTAAATTAAATGTTGAATTTAAGGTTGGTACAACAATAGTTGATGATGCTTCTAATTCATATCCATCAGAATTAATACTCCCGCTTACCAAAATAGAACCCGATACAGTCTGAATACCTACAAATGTGTTGGAACCAGTAATTGCAAAAGTTGTATTTAGGTTTTCTTGTGAAGAAGTGAATGTTTCTAAATTACCCAATACTATATCTGCAGATTGTGTAAATATTTTAATAGCATCTACTTCATTTTGTAATGAAGATGTAGCTGATTCTAAATTATCCAATCTACCATCTGCAGATTCGGTATATGAGTTTAATAACCCAACTTGTCCTTCTAATGAAGATGTAGCTGATTCTAAATTATCCAATCTGTCATCTGCAGAAGCAGTAAATGCATTTAGAGCAGTGATATCACTTCCACCACCTCCTGCAAATGAAGAAGTAGGGGTTAATGTAGATACATTACCACTACCACCTACCCATACATAACCTTGCTGTAGGGATGCTGTTAATGTTCCGTCAATTGTTAAATTTGTTATATTTAACCCTTCGATTGCTACCGAACCTGATTGGTAAGGAGTAATTCTGTCTACTCTAATTGTGCTCATAATTTTTTTCCTATGTTTTTTATTTTTTTGTTATCTACTTACTATTTTTCCTTTTATAAAGAAATCTGATGCCGTTATCAAATCCGGTCTCAATGTTATTGGTTGGTTGAATGTTATTACTATATTAGAACCATTATCTATAACACTATATTGGTCTGATGTTCTTTTTAATCCTTGTAAAAATACATCAACATAATCTGATAAACTATCAACTTTAATTTCTTCGAATACAAATTTTTTATCCAAAAAAGTTAATGTAAATATATCACCATTCAACGAAATTGAATCGGGAGTATGTTGATAAATCCATGAATCATTAATAACTTCTAACACTAAATTTTTTGCTCTCAATTTATCATTAAAAGGAACTATCACATTTGGTTTTCGTTTTATCATATAGTATCAACGTCTCCCTCTAATTTTATATCATCAGTATCTTCCAATTGATATTCAAAATTTTCTTTTATGAAAAATACATGAAAATCATTATTAACTTGCTCAAATATATAATCTCTTTCTAATATAAATTGACCATTAATAAATATATCAAAACGAGAGTGTTCTTTCCTAAATGGTCTTAAATTTATATTTAAATCTTTCATTTTTACATTTGGAAGTTTCCAAATCCAATATGAAGGATGTGAAAGGTTATGTGGAATCAGAGTATATTCATCTGGTTCGTGGACTTGTTTTAATATTTTATTTAATTCATTTATCATAATTCAATAAACTTTCCAGTTACACCAATTTCATCAGTAGATTCCAAAATATAACCTAAATCATTAATTGTAGTAATCAAATCGGTTGGATATGTTCCACCTTCTTGCAATGAACCAGTATTAAAATTAAAATAAATTTCATCACTGCTATAAGAACCAGTATAAGAATATTTTGTTGGTGGAATTAACACACCATTTATATAAACTCTAAACCATTGGTCATTATCAAATGAACCGATTAATTCAGGTGGTAATTTTGGTAATTCAACATTAGTTAATTTAATTGTATCTGCATCTACAAAAGTTGCCTCTTGTGAACCACGAATAGACATAAAATCAATAATATCAGAGTATTCAGTATACAAACTTTGTTTACTTAAATTCATATTAGTACCTGTCAAATCAGTTTCTCCTGCCCAGACAATCTTTTTTGGAGAAATTTCTTTTCTTGTAGTTGATTCATTATCAAATTTTTCAGGTAAAAGATAAGCATCTACTAACATAGTAAAAGTTGTTCGAACAATTCGTTGTGTACCTTCACCAACATCAGTAGTATTATCAAATGAATCAATTTTTACCCTAAATTTAAACCCATTTTTATCTCCCCAATATTCATCAGTTGCATATTGAAACGCTTCTACAATTTTATTCATATGTTCGGTAAAATCAGTCCAAACATTTACTTCATAAGTAATAGTAACATAATCAGGTATTGTTACATTATACATATCCACTGGCCTTCTTGCAGAAGTCATTTGTGAAAACCTATCGTATTTGTGTTTTTTAGAGTATTGTGATACCGCAGTATAAAATAAATTACGATTCATCGAAATAGCACCCGATTCATCTCTCGCCACCGAATTTCTTTTAAAAACACAAATTGGAATTTGAACTTGACCATTTCTATCTCTTAAAAATCCATCTTTTTTTATGGCTTTCCATCTTTCAGGATTACCATATACAACAGGTACTTTTACTTTTTCACCCATCACCTCAACCGTAGGCATGACAGTATCTATCATGTGTTCAGCAATTGCAGAATCAATATCATACAACTTAATACCTTTATGATTTTTTGGTTCGGTTTTAAGTTGTTCTTCTCTTTTTGGGATTCTTTTTAACGGGTCTATACTCATTAGTAAATTCTATCCTCTATTTGTACTTGTGTTCTTCTTACCATGTGACATGATGCAATTAAAAACATTCTAGCATCTTCAAACTCATTTGTTGTTTTATTAAAAACAGTTGGAGAACCACCAATTAATGCAGTTCTTCGTATATTATCAATTTCGTAATAACTCTGGTCAAATAAAATAACATCACCAATTTCAGGATATCCAAATTGTGAATTTTGAATTGCACCAACTGGAATTAAGGTACCGTTTATATCTCGTAATCGTGGAAGAGTTTCGGTTCGTAATCTCATTATGTTAAATCTAAATTCAACAGTTTGAACTCTGTCCGGTCCAACCTCTCCTTCATAATTAATTCCCGGTGGTTCTCTATCTACAATAGCCATCAAATTAGCAGGAGCATGCCAAACTTTACCTAATGATTCTCCATATAGATTAGTTTTAGTTTCACCAACTGATACTTTAAATAAAGTAATAGATTGTTCCACTACATAATCAACCACTTCTTCGGCGATTGATTTAATAAAATCCAAATCTCTTGCATTTAAAAACTTTGGCATAATTTTATCCTATGTATATTGCTAGTGGTACTTTTCCTATAATTTTTTGTTGTTGTTCTACAATTTCTGCTTCATTAGCCATTCTTGTCTTTCTACTCACTTCTTCCAAGTTTTCTCTCAATTGAGTAATCAGATTATCCTTTTCAGTTTGTGCTTCTGCTCTTAAAGCTGCACCATCCAAGGAAACTTCGGAACCAGGAATTGGAACTGTGTTATATTTCTCTCTAATTGCACCCAACATTTCTTTTGCAAGTGCAAGAGTGTATTTTCTAATCCATTGTTTACCCACATCGTTGATTTGTGAATAAGTTGCAAAGTTGTACTCAATGTTAGAGTAATCAGACATTACATTTTCTCTTACAACGGTTGCTCCTTCTCTAAACTCTTTATCTACAATATATTCAAACCATAATTTGTAATCAGAAGTTGGTATTGGAAATATTTGTAGTTTATTGTTGACAATGTTGAAAGTATGTGCAGATTTTCTGAACTGGTCATTGAATTCAATTGCTTGAATTCTCAACATATCCTCATAAAGTGGCATCAAAATGAATTGTGCTGCAGGAGAGAATGAACCAAATCCGAATTCATCAATCAAGTTCAATGTACCTTGTCCTGATACTGAATATGGATCAAAGAATCTATTAATTGCAGGAGTTGCTTCATGAAATACTCTGGTTACTGAAATTCTTTCTCCATTTTCGTTTACATCTGCATACAAAGTTTGTAAATCGTAAGTTTGAACTCCTTCTGATAATTGAATAGAACCTGATTTTATATCACTTCTACCACCAACATTTGCAAGATTTCCATAAGCTTGTGATATTTCAACTATATTGTTTAATTCCGAACCATTTACTTGTTTTCCAGTATAATTCGTACCGGTAGGTCTACCTTGTAAGGCACCCAAGTTGTTTCTGATATTAAATTGGTTTACTTGGGCAGAATATTCAGAAACTGCCTCTTCAAATACTGCAAAAAAGTTTTCACCTTCTAATTCGATATCAATAATAGGATATCCTAATCGTTTGGCACACCAAGATGCAACTTTTGGTGCTTCTACTCTGAATTCAGAGTCAGAATCATAAATACCAAAAGGAGTTGATGAACCAGTGATGAATACGGCTGAACCTGTCCAAATTCTTGCTTGAGACATATTTACTTTCCTCTTTTATACAATTATACACCTATAAATATAAACAACAAAAAAAGGGAGTGAAAATCACTCCCTTTGTAAAAGTACCAAGATAAAAAAATGGTATTAGTTTAAGTATTTTAGTTTATATAGGGTTGAATAAATTAGAGATTCAACTTCTTGAACCGTATTATCTATAAACGCATCTTTTATTGGTCTTGTTTTTTCAATTATTTTTAGAATTTTATTAAAATATTCAATTACTTGTTCTTTGGATTCGTATTGTTCAATCTTTGAGACATTTTTATATTTTAAAATACCATATTTACCTTGATATGACTCTGCAAGTGTATCCACAATATCACCAATTGAATCATAGTACTTATTCAAGGCCTTATGTTCTGAAAATGATTTGGTTTGTAAGTGAAAAACGTGCGTTTGATTTACTGAATGTATTAGTACTGATAATAAATCTTCCATTTGGTATATTCCTATTAATTTTAATAATAAATATATACCAAAATGATTTTACAAATTATTTAACCCATTCCATAAACCCATAATCGATTGCATGGAGATAATCGGTGATGTTTAAATTATCAACTCCACCTTTTAATTCGGAATCTACTTCCAAATGTCTATGTGCAAACTCCATTACTTCGTATAAAACACCATTATCATCTGCATTACTTACTATATAATCAAAAGTTCTATGATACTCGGGGTATTCATCTACCATTTTATATTTAAACAACCAAAACCATTTATTAAGGTTAGATTCTGCAATTTCGTTTGTCATTTTTATATTTGATTTGTATCGTATGCTTTAGGTGATGGTAATCCACTATATTCACAAAATAATTCTTCTCTTTCTTTTTCCAATTTTTGTTTCACTTCTTCAGAAAAATACATACCGTCAGATTCCATATCTGAAATAGTTCTATCAAGAGTTTTAATTAATTTAACTTTTTCTTCTTTTGTTTGTTTAGTATCAGCAAACATTCGTTCCATTAAATCATACACAGCATCTCTACCAAACTTTTTACTGGTAGTAGATGGTTTATATTCTTCCTTTTCCATTTTGGAGAATTCTCTAAAACAACCTACGATGAAGATTATAAATCCAGTTGCAACAAATGCCGATAGAAGTATTACATCAAGATTTTCCATTTCCACGTTTCATATTAAAGATTATAACAAATAGTAATATGGTAGGACACCATAACCCAATAAAGATTGCCTTTAGTGGTTCGTTCAAGAATACGAAATAGTATTCAGAAACTCCAATTAACATAAGCACTAAAATGAGTAGTGCTAACTCTGATTTTTTGAATTTGTTCATTTTATATTTAATTTAAGTAAGAATACCGATTTGCTGCCACAATTACTTGGAGATTATTCATACATTGATTATCTGCTCGTGAAATGGCACCCCACAAGTCATTATCTACTATTGATTGAACAAAACTACCACCTTGAAGACCCACTCCATCTCTAGTCATCATTACTGACGCGATGATATTAATGATATGAGGATTAGTTACCTCATACTCTAATGCAAACTCTTTTGCTGCTGATTGATATTGATTTACGATTTCCATATTTTTATTTATTATAAAATTTATAAGAGTATAAAGTACCACAATCATCATCGTCTAAGTCATCTTCTACGATTACTACTTGATTACCAACGATTTCTTGAAGTTTGGAATGATTAACTCGTTTCCAATAACCAAATCGTAAAAAATTAGCATTAGAACCACCTACCACTTGGTCGATGATGAATGAACCGAATTCGGATTCGATTTTTGAGAGAGTTTCGGGAGAAAAATACATATTTTTAAGGTGTTTTAAGGTTTAACTAACTTTACAAAACAAATATACGAAAAAGATTTCATATATCCTAATGTTTTAGGAATTATTTTGAACAATTTTTGTAATCTTCAATCAAAGAAAGTACGGTTTTAACCGAACCTTTGAAATATCCAACTTCAAAGGCAAGTTGGGAAGGTAATTCAGTAGAATAATTCTTAGCTTCTGATTCAACTGAGTTGATTGTTGAAGAGAGGGTTGATTCAATCCCATTTACCAATTCAATTAGTTGGGATTTTGTGAGGGTTCGGTAATTATACATAACATTTAGGGGTTAAAGGTTGAACTCTTATTACATTACTAATATACAAAAAAGTTTTCGTAATTACAAGAGTTTTACAAAAAATATTAAAAAATTTTCTAATTGATTATCAATAAGTTATGGACATAAAAAAACCCCTACTAATGTAGAGGTTTTTAATTTAATTAATATGTTTAATTACACACATACTGATGATGATACGATTAAACCAGTTGAACCAGATACCCAATAAGAAACTCCTGCTTCGGATGCATACCATCCATCTGGTTTTGTGGTAAATAACTGAATATCGTCATACAAATAAGTTCCAACTATAAGTGTATCATCTTTGTGTATATATCCACCTGGTGTATTTATACTACCACTACCACTTGCTTCACACGATTCGGCAGAAGAACTAAATGCATTGGTAAGATTTAATGCTGTTGCGTAATCTACTACGGCAACAATCCAACCTCTATTAGATAATTCTCTTACTGCAGAAACACCTTCGTTACTTGGATATGCAATTGCAGTTCCATTCATACTGACATCACCATTACTAAGAGATCCACTTGCTAATTCTAATAGTATATTATCTACTGTTGTTTGTGTAAGTGCGGTATTATCCAAATTGACACTAGAATTTACTCCTAATGGTTGAGAAGATGATATAGTTACACTTGCCAAATCAGAATTACCTGATAAATCAAATCCTTCAAGTAATGGTAAATTTGTCAAATCCAATGGTCCTTGTATTGAACACTGATCTGCATCAAAATAAGTTAATGAAGTACAATCTGATAAATCAGGAAATCCTCCTGAAAAATCACTATCATCCATATATAGTAATGAAAGTGAAGTACAACCTGATAAATTAATTGATGTTAATGAATTTGCACCTCCGGTTGCCGGTTCACAATCACTTACATCAACATCAGTAAGATTTGTTAAATTAGATAAATCAATAGTTTCTAATGCATTCCAATCTGCACGAAATTCTGCTAGATTGTTTAGATTTTGTAATCCTGTTATTGAAGTTATTTCTGCTGCCATATTTTTTTAATTATTTTTAATCATCACCAATAAAATCTAATTCAGTAACATTTTCTGGATTAGTAAAACACAATCTAACTGTATATGTAATTCCGGCACCATGTACTGGGTATGTATAATCCACATCATTCAAACCAGTTGTCAAAGTTCCATTGGAAGTTGTACCATCTCCCCAATTGACAGTATAATCAGTATCATTAGATACTTCTATGTCTAATTCAAACCCATCAAAATCAGCAGTATCTACCACAAATTGAATACAATTTGATGGTAATGGATCAATTACTTCAACCCTTCCACCTGCTCCTGCTGCACTCGGTGTATTTGGATACAACAATTGTTGTTGTTGCTGAATCATCATTACCTCGTGTATCAAATTTTGATTGTAAATTTCATACTCAATTAGTTGTCTATTGAGCGGTAATGAAGCGATATGTGGTAAGTTGGAAAACTGATGCCACGACATTCCATCTATTATCATAATTAGTGAATTTTATTTATGTATAAATATGGAGTAAAATAAAAAAGGGAGAACTTTCGTTCTCCCAATTTTTACTCTTACTCGTACTCTAATTTAAAATTATACTAAAGCTAAATCTTTAACATAAATTTTACCATAGAATTCAGGACGGACCATCTTCTTAGCGTAACGAGTCATAACTCCTCTTCTTGGAGTGAAGTTAGTTGGATCGTACACTAAAGGTGTCATAATCAATGGAACATAAGGAGCGTAAACCGCACCAGTCTCAAGGAAGTTAGAACCTTTGAAACCTAACAAGATTTCATTAGATGTCATGTATGGGTTCTTGTAAACAGTGTATCTGTTTGCCATAGCACCTACTTGAGAAACACCAGCTGCAAATTGTAAAGCATCTTTATCAGCATTTACAACGAATCCTGGAATTGATTCCAAGATAGTAGCAACGTCTGGAGATACAACTACGAAGTTTGCACCACCTCTAAGAGTTAATTGGTGAATCTTGTTAGATACTTTGTTCAATTTAGCACCCAAAGTTTGGAACCAAGTGTTCTTAGTGTAAGCTGCAGCGTTAGTTCCAGCTACCCAAGTAGAACCATTCCACTCTTCACCCAAAGTTGCTGACCAGTATTCAGTAGTCAATGCGTTAGCCTTCAACATATCAAGGATTTCAAGGTCGATTTCCAAAGAGATATATTCAGACAACATTGAAGTCAATTCAGCTTCAGCATCGATTGAGTGGTAAGCGTTCAAATCCTGAGCCAATTCAGGAGTCCATACTGCCTTCAACTTACGAGTCTTAGCAACGATTGCTTCAGAACGAAGTTCCAAATCAACTTCAGGAATACCTAAATCAGTTGCTGGTTCAGTTGGGTTGGCATCTTCGAAGTCACCTCTTGTGTTAGCAGTTGGTTGCTTGTGATACTTAACTTCAATTGAAGAAGTAGCCAATGCCAATGAAGTAACTTTTGCAAAGAATACTGCAGAAGAACCATTCAAATCTGAATGAGCTGGGTAGAAAGTATCAGCTGCAGAGAATGCAGATGAAGAGATGTAGAATGCTTTAACACCTTCTAAATCAGCAGAAGTGAAAGAACCACCTTGAGGGATAGTAATTTTTGCTAAAGTGTTGTTAGCTACTGATGAAGATAATGCAGCATCAAATCCTACTTCTAACCAAGAAGCAGTTGCTACGGTATAAGAACCAGAAGCGATAGTTGCAGTAGATTCGTTGATAGAATATGCGAAACGACCATCACCATAAAGACCGTTTACAGCAGCCTTAGTTCTACCGAAGTCACCATCGAAAGAATTAGTACCATTACCACCAAACAATGATTTGTTATTAAATGCAGGGTTACCTGGCTGTGCAGTACCATATTTAAAGTCTAGATAGAAAATTAGACCAGAAGGAAGGTTCATTGGTTGAACTGAAACGAATTCTTTCGCTGCAATTTCACCAAAGATTCTTCTTACCAATGGAAGGGCAACACCACTCCATTCTTCAGAACCTGCGGAGGTTCCGGTAGCAGTTGCTTCGTCAAGCAATTGTTTTGCTTGGTTTTCCAACAATACTGCGATTTGAGATTGCTCTCTGCTTTTTAAACCTTCAAGAAGACCAGTTTTAGCCCATTTGTTTTGTAATTGACGTGTTTCAGCCAACATTACCTGCTGTGGGTTTTTGCCTTCCATTAGTTTAGATAAATCAAAATTTGCCATTTTATTTTTCTCCTAATGTTTTGTTATTTAATATTTGCTAATTGTTTGAATCTTTCAGCTAATCCATTGCTTTCTGCGATAATTTGCTTTTTAGGAGCAGTAGAAGCAACTGACTTAGATGCGAATGATTCGGTTAATTTGGTTTGTTTTACTTTTTTAGATGTACCACCCATTTTAAGTGATTCAGCTAAAGTAGAGAATACTAATTTTACTTCTCTAACATTACCAGTTCTGTCTAATGTTTCAACAACTTTGTGTTTTTGTTCGTTTGTTAAATCATAAGCACGGAATAATTTGTTAGTGAAAAGTAATTTTGCATTCAACAAGTTTACTTCGTTAATGGTTTTCTTTAATGATTTGATTACATTATAAGCTTCTTCTAATTCAGCTTCTTTTTCTTCTTTGTAAGCTTCGAATTTTTCATCTTCTTCGTGCTCTTCTTCAGAAACTTCTTCATCATCTCCGTATCCCATTTCTCTGAGGATTTCATCAAGATCTAATTCTTCCGAATTCATTTCGTCTTCTTCTTCATGTATTTCTTCCTCTTCTTCTTCATGCATTTCATCCTCTTCTTCTTCAGCCACTGGAGCTTCTTCGTCAGAGTCTTCTTCATGAATTTCATCTTCACCATCTTCTTCTTCAAGTTCACCTTCAAGTTCTCTGATGATTGCTTCTAAATCCATCTCATCTTCTTCTTCGAGTTCATCCTCTTCTTCGATGTAAGATGGTTCTTCACCTGGTACTTCTTCGTCTTCACCTTCAGATACTACATCGTAGTCTTCTTCTTCTTCACCTACTGGTGCGGTTTCAACATCAGTATCAGGATTTGTTTTTGCTAAATCTGATGAGCTATTAGCTGAATCTGCTGGTTTCTTGTTTTCACCACCACCGATATCGGATGCATCTGCATCTGGAGCTTCACTTCCATCTGAATACTCTTCGTTTACATCTGCTTCTTCCTCGTCTTCCATTTCTTGTTGGAGTTTCTTGGATAATACAGCTTGTAATTTTGGAGCAAATGCTTCTTCTAAGGCGATTTTGGCGTTTGCAATAGCAGTTTCTCTAACGGCTTTAGCATCAGCAATAGCTTCTTTCAATAATTTTGAATTTGCCATTTTTGACCTTCCTTTTGTTTTTTTATTCCATGAAATTATTAGGAGAATTCCAATGCGGGTTGTTTAGTAGGTCGGTTGTTCGGTCACCACTTAATAAAGGGTATTCATTAACCAACATTTAAATAAAAATTCACATTATAGGTGAATCAATTATAAATAAATATATAAGTTTAAAAATAAACCTATAATTTTCTATATAAAATATATATTATTCGTAAAAAAATTACTTTTTATTCTTTTTACCACTGTTATATTCGCCACTTGCCATTCGTTCTAACATAACTTTTCTTTGATTTTCTCGAATAGCCTTTAGTTTTATGGTTCTTCTAACTGTCTTTGGTTTTGTAAATTCTTTTCTATCTCTTAATTCTAAAAGATGTCCTGAATCATTTACTTTCTTTTTAAAAACCTTTAGTGCTTTTGCAATATCACCGTTTTTTACTACAACCTTAATTAATGCCGTTTTTGCCATTTAATATAAATTTTGAATTTAATATAAGTATTACTTTATTTATTTTTTAGGAACCTTTTCCAGTTCCTGATTTTTTACCTCCAGTATGAGTGGAAACATTTATTGGTTTCTTACCTTGTCCTGCCGAATCCTTACCACCTCTATCTGCTTTGTTTTGTGCTGCTCTTTTTCTACGAGTTGCAGATTCTTTTTCTTTTTTACTCATAGTTTTTGCCTTTGCAGCAGGAACACATTTGGCATAACCACTTTTTTCACCCGAAGTTCCACAAGGAGGGTGTTTTCCACCCACTTTCTTACCAATGTTGACCCATTTAGATTTAAACCAATTACGAAGGTCCTCGTTGGTGGATTGTTCTGATATTTCTTGTAGAATTTGATTTAGTTTCATTAGTCTTTACACTTTTTCCAACCACCACCTTTACCTTTGTAGTTTTTTGCTGCCCAACCATTTGCATATGCAGATGGATAAACATCAAATTTCTTTTTTGCAGCAGATTTAGATGCAGACCACTTTTCAGGGTCAGTTGGACAATTTTTCTCCATCAATTTTTCAACTCGTTCACCAAGTTGATAGATTTTCATTTCAGATTCAGTAAGGTCCTTAACCTCTTTTAATTTTTTTTTTTCTACCGATTCTAATTTGGTTCTGATTTTTTGAGTGACTTTATTAAGTTCTTTTTTATCGATACCCAATGCATCTAAAACTCTACCCATCACTTGTAATTTTTGTGGATAGGTTAATTTTTTTCCATTAAGGACATCTAATGCTTTTTCTAACTTAATTCTGACATCACCAGGAATTGGTGCCTTGTTAACATCTTCACCTGCCTCTTTCACTACCTTTTCCTTCATACCTAATCTTTGTTTCATTTGATCCTCCGAAATATCACCTACTTTATAATAACGAGAAAGAATATGCCCCATATCTTCATATAAACCAGTCAATCTTTGGTCTAATGAGTTTGCTTCTTTAGCAACTTTATCGAATTCTTTACCGAGTTTTTCCAACTCGTTCATATTTCTTTTTACAGTCACTTTATCAAACCAATCATCACCCTCGTGGATAGCAAGAGTTCTTGCAGCTTCAGTAATTGCACCGAGAGTTTCAGCAACTTGAGATAAATCAGATTTTCTATCCATCATCTCTTGATACTTGTTATATGTAGAAACAATTTCTAAAAAGTGTTTTTTCACTTCATTAGAAAGAGGTCTTTTTTCTTCGTTCTCGTTTATTAATTTAGTTAATTTCATTATATATTCCTCGTATTAATGTTTTGGTCCCATTGTTCCTTTTGCCATAGAATCTGCCCAAATTTGGAACATCTTCTTTAAATCTGCTGGTAATTGTTTATCATATACTTTTAAATCACCTTGTTTACTGATATGTGCAATGATTTTGTAATCACCATGTTTTTCTTCTGCTCTATTCCAAATGGTTAAACCATTTCCCATATACCCAGAACCAATATCATACTTCTTAGCTTCTACTAATCTTTTTAGTGATATGTTTCCTTTGTATGATTCTTGAACTACTGATTGAATTGCATCTGCTTCTTTGTGGAATCCGTTCATTCTTAATGTGAACGCAAGTCCATCAACTGCATCTACTCCATCATATCCTGCAGTTCGAGCAATTTGTCTACCGAATGACCAAGTTTTTCCATCAGGTTGCATGAATTTAGATGCTTCAGATGAATTTGTTCTAATTGCAGCCATTTTCTCATCAAATTGAGGGTCATCCATAGAAGGATATTCGGGTTTTTTAGCCCATTCAGGTTTTCCTTCTAATTTAGCAACTAATGCTCTAGCCTCATCGTGGAAATTTGCATCAGATAATGCAGAAACTGCTGCCTGCATCATTTTTGTTTTATATTCTTCTTTACCCAATTGACTTGGTGTAAATCCTTCTTTTTCTGCTAATCCTTTTACTTCTTTATTTACTGCAGGATTGCCTTTTCTTTGTTGTTTAGGTTGTGCAGGTTGATTCATCGCATCATCAAATGATTTTGCATCATTCCAGTTATCAGGAACAATAAATTCATCACTACCATACACCTGAATACCTTTTGTTGTTCCTTTACCGATAGTTGTCCATTTACCATCTATTTGTACTCTTTGGTTAGATGGGTTCATTACAACCTCTCCTCTGTATTCTTGACCGTTAGAATCGGTATAAACTGCAGGAGTTCCTAATTCAAATCTATCACCCCATCTATCATCAGTTTTTGATGGTTCTTGTTTTGCAGGTTCTTCTTTAGATGGAGTTTCTTTGTTTGCATCTGCTTTCTTAGCTGCAACTCCAATTTCTTCAGCAAAACTATTTGCTAGAGGAATTGCATCTTTAATATCCATATCAATAACAATAACTTTCATATTCGCAGGTTTTCCTGCTGCAATTGCTGCAGAAGTTACTGCTGCCCATCTATGATGTCCATCAATTACGAATCCATCTCTACTCACATAAATTGGAGCGGTGATTCCTGGGTGGTTAGGGTCTTTTTCCAACGCCTTAGCCATACCAGCTACTTTAGAACCAACCAATTCTGATTGAGTTGCTTTAAGAGCATCAGAAGGAATTTCAGTTTCAACTGTTTTAATTCCTTTTTCTTTCAACATCTTCTTAAACATTGGTTCAGTATCAACTTCACCTGAAGCATCTACTGGCATTTTAGATGCAGGAGAACCAGGAGTTGGTTTTCCTTTAAATTGAGGCATTTCTTCACGAGGGATACCTGCATTACCTTCACAATATAAGTTAGTACCAGGTACAGTCACTTTACACAAGTTAAAGTTTGGTGCAGCTTCACCTTTTTCTTTAGCTTGTTTAGTAAGTTCTGCCAATTTATCGATTCTCATAGAAATTTCTTTCTTCTGGGCATCAGGGATTTTATTTATATCAGAATTACCACTAAAAGTATCCTTATTTGCCTTAGGCATTAACTTTGTAAGTTTAGTTGGAGAAACTTTTGGAGTATCTGTTTTTTTAGCCTTTTCTTTTGCTGGTTTATCAAAGATATTTACCTTTGGAGTATCTTTTTTAGTATCTTTACCACTTGTAGGTTCATCTGATTTGATAGGAACATATTTTCCTTGATCAGTCTTTTTAAAAGTCTGAGCATTAGGGTCTTTTTCCTTGCCTTTTTCTTTGTACTTACCATACCCAACATGGGTATATTCGGCTTCTAAAAGTAAATTTTTTAATCTCATCATTATCTCCACTTGTGGGTTGATTCTACTTTTTTATTTGTATATAAGTCTAATTTACCATCTTCGGTAAATTTAACTTCGTAATTTGTTTTTCTAATATCGTTATGACCACCCTTGTAAGGAGTTGAACCAACTTCTTTTTGGATTTTACCAACATTGATGGTATTTTTAGCCATGTAATCTTTTATATCAAACGCCATTATGCTAATTCAGTTATAATTTCTCTCATTAAATCTTGTGCTTTACAATAATCAGAACAAACTAGGTTTTCTTGTATTTGTTTCTTATTTACTGATTCTTGTAATGGTGTCATGAATGCACCATGTGTTGACGGGTTAGAAACAAAATCCCAACCAATCAATTCAAAATCTTCACCAACTTTTACCTTACCTTCACCGATATTGGTAGTTGAACCCATACCACGAGAAGATATACCCAAAAGAATATCGTTTCGTAGAAGTTCTTTTAAGATATTTCCTGATGGAGTAGAAAGAATTTCAACAGTTCCAACTAAATCATCACCATCCCAATGAATCTCTCTCACATTATGAGAAACATTCTTTAAGTTAATGACAGAAGAATCAGGATGGTCTAATTCACCCAATGCTCTTCTTTCCTTAATGAGTTGTTCGTATTTCTTTGCTTCTCTCATTAAGACTTCTTTTGGATATACTCTACCATTTTGATTTTCTGCACCTGCTCTTTGAAGAATTCCTTTTACAAGAACTCTTCCAGATTCATCTTCATTAATCTTTCCTTCAAATAGTTGAGTTTCTATTAACAGTGATTTCATTATTAATCCTTATTTTTTAATTTTTTTCTTTTCTTTTACCGTTTCCTTATCTTCAAATTTAGATTTTGTTGGTGGAGGTGGAGGTGGAGGTGGCGGTGGAACCGCACCTTTAGGTCTTACACCAGGAGGTGGGCCAAGTGGTGCCTTTGGTGCACTTGGTGGAGCAATAACTGGTGGTTTAGCTTTTACACCTGGAGGTGTTCCAACCGATGGTTTTCCACTTGGTGGTGGAGGAGGTGGAGGTGGTGGTGGAACCGAACCTTTTGGTTTTACTCCCGGAGGAGGACCGAATGGTTTTTTTGCTGCACTTGGTGGAGCAATAACCGGTGGTTTAGCTTTTACACCCGGAGGTGTTCCAGCAGGCTTTGCACTTGGTGGAGCAATGACTGGAGGTTTAGGTCTTACACCTGGAGGTGGACCAGTAACTTTAGTTCCAATCGGTGGTTGAGCATTTCTAGGAGGAGCACTTGTCACCTTAGTTCCCATTGCTGGTTTAGCATTTGTAGGAGCAGGAGATGTAACTTTAGTTCCCATTGCTGGTTTAGCATTAATTGGTGGTTTAGCTTTTACTCCAGGAGGTGGACCAAGTGGTTTTTTTACTGCACCACTTGCTTGTTTTGCTGCTTGATATGCAGGGTGTGATTTACCATAAGATAAAGCAGTACTGATTTTTACATCTTTACCTGTCTTTGGGTTTCTTACAGTTCCACCTGCTTCGTTTACTGATTCTTTGATTACGACAATTCCATTTTCATCACCTCTTTTAGCAGTTTTAATACCACCTTCAATTGAATCTAATTTATGTCTAACTTTTGATGAACCTTTTACATTGCCACTTTTATCTGATGGAACTAATGTTGCAGTGGTATCATCCATAGCAACAATCTTATAGTATTTACCACCATCAATACCTTTTAATCTAGTAAATCCTTGTCCCATAACAACCGAACCTATTTTTAGGTCAGTTGGATATTTTGCTTCACTTACTGAATCTTTCATAGCAGCATAAGTTAATTGTTTCTTATACTTTTTAGCAATTGAAGAAACTGTTTTTAATACTTGATTTTCATCTGTGATGTGATTTACTTCGGTTTCTTGCTGTGATTGTCCAAGACGATTAGTAAGTGCTACATAATACTCATCGGGAAATGATGGCCCAAACCATTTTTTTGATACTACTATTCCATGAGTATGATTGGGGATATGAAAATAATAGTCTTGACGATTCATAACTCTTCCGGTTCTTGGACCAATGGCTTCAAAATTACTAACTCCCAATTCTTTTTTAATAAGAGCTTCTATTTTTTTAGCAAAGTTTGGTTCAAATTTTCCTTCGTTTACTACCGATTCTTTCATACCTTTAAGTTGTTTCCATAATGGCATAAACTTATCTAAAAATTCATCACCAGTAATTTTACCTGAATTAGATAAAACTCTTAATTTTTCTATTTTTGCGTAGATTTCTTTTTCTTTGGAACTTGCTTCGTTTACACCTTCAATTGCGTATTTGGCTTCTCTTTCATCCCATTGTTTTTTGGTCATTATCCCAACACTCTCAACATTAGCACCATACAACAATTTATCCACATTTTTGCTTAAAAATTGTTTAGCACCTCTAGCAGTATTAAAAGTTTTTAATAACTTTTTACCTCGTGTCATTGACAAATACGCTACCCATTCGCCGGGTGCAGAACTTGTTGATGCTTCTTCTACCGATTCATCTACTTTTTTACCAGCTCTTAATGCTGCTAAATCAGATGCTTCAATTTCACCATCACCATCTACATCAAGTTTATGTTGATTACCAACTAACTCTTCGTTTTTCTCACCCTTACCTTGCCAAGCAGCATCAATTTTGTTGAAGAATGCTTTCTTTTCTTCATCAGACATATCAGGAATAGATTTTCCAGTCTTTTCTAATGCTCTTTTGAAGAATTCTTGGTATTCTGATTCTTCAGTCATTACCTCTTTTACTATATTCTTAAATGCTTCTCTTGTTATTTTCATTTTTCTATCTCCTGAAGAGTTCTTGCAATGTTAATGATTCGTTCCTTTATCTTATAAATATGACCATTGGTTCTTTTCCAATACTCGGACGAATCCAACTCATTTATGTTTTTTATCTTATTATACCAGCTAAAAAACTTTTCAACTTCTGCTAATTGGTATTTTAATTCTTTCAATCCAACTGCCAATTTTTTATTAGCATGCATGGATTCATCGTTCTTTAATTCTAACCAACGATTTACTGATCTTTTCACTTTTCCTTCACTAATTACTTTATTACTTGGAAATGATACCGATGGTTGGTTTCCAAATGTTTTATCAACTTTAGCATTTATTCCAAATTGTGATTTTAACATTTTTACAACACCACTACCAAATTTTATATCAGTAAGTTTAAGATAAATGTAATTTCTATTAGGTGCGTTTTTAATTTCACCACTTACAAACTTTGAACCTATTGATTTAATAATATCATCTACTACATCTGCTGCCAAATACCCTTTGAGTTCGGATTCATCGATATTCTCTACATCATTATCGACAATTGAATACCCTAATTGAGTAGCAGTTTTCTTTCTTCTTTCTTTGTTATCTTTGCCAGAAAAAGCGAAAGGAGTCTGATATCCATCAACATTTCCCGTCACATTGGATTCATCTAACTCCTTTTGAACTTCATCAATAAGTTCTTCTATGTATTTTTTAAGAGATTCTTTTTTTAACATTTTTAATTTCCTTTACCAATTCGTATGCCATCATTAATGAAGAAACTTGCTCATCGGTTACTTTTTTACCAATTTTTTGAGTTTTTAAAACATTAATAGTTTCTCTTAATTTAATTTTTGTAACTCTATCTTCCATATTTTTGTAAATGGAATGTAATTCGGTTACAACATTTTTAAGTTGATTTGAATAATACTCACCAAATTTTGTAGTATTGGTAACATTGTTAATATATTCTCTTAACAAGTTTTTTTGTGAATCATTAAGATTTGAGTATTTTTTATTAAATGTTTCAACAAGAATTTTATAGGTAAGTAATCTTAAATCCTTTTCTTGTTTTTTGTAATCTTCAAAAAGTTTATCCTCTTTTTGTTTAAGAGTAGGTGCGGATGTAGAAATGTGTTCTACTAATGTTAATTTTGAGTCGAATATATCTTTAACATCGGAAATATCTGATTTTTTAGCTTCAAATAATTTATGAATAGAAGCCAATACACGATAATTCGTAACTGGTGAAGTTAGGAATGTATCGATTTCAAAATTTTCTTTTATTACTTTTACTAAATTATATTTTTCTTTTACAAGTTTTTGCTCATCAAGTTTTGTTCTTGCATCCAAAATAGCTTCGATGAATTTTTCAGCTTTATTTTCTGAATTATATTTTTCATCGATAAGTAATTTGTATAGACGAAGTTCTTTAGATAATTCAGTCCCATTACCGAAGAACTCAGCTACAATTTTTTTAGCCTTTTCTTGGGAATTGTTTAATATCTCTAAAGTTATCTGACGGGTTAATAATTCGAATAGAAAACCCGTATTCTTAAATTTAGAATGTTTAATTTTTTTCATATTTACTCAATTCTTTATTTTGATATACTCAAAAACTCTTATATAAATATAAATATTTTTTTGATTTGTTATTTTTATTGATTATCTAATATATTTGACTCATCTAACATACTCGTTGATTCATGTAAATACTTCCTTTTGGAAGAAATTCCATTAATGTATTTTAGAGCTTTTTGTTCTGATGTTCGGTTTTTCAATGCATTATGGTTTTCTTTACTACCAAGTGGGTCTCTACCAAATGGAGATTTATCTTTACCATAGGTATTACCTTCTCTCGGTCTTCCACCTTTATTTTCCAACTCGGTTTTAATCTTTTGTAAAGACTCTTCAACATCTTGTGGTTCCTCTTGAACTGCAGGGTCATTACCTTGGTCTTCGATTGAACGATATCTAAATCTATCTTTAATATCATTAATGATTTTAACTCTTTCTTTTTCTTGGTCTCCTTCTGCAAGTTTAAATATATTTTCATATACCCAATCTTTGGATAACATATTAAGACCTGCAATATCTTGAGCCAATCTAACTTTTTCTGACCAAAGGTTTACTCGTTCTTGTTCGTAGATTGTTGATGGGTTAATCAAACTCAATTCAAAGTTTGTCATCTCAACATCTTGAATACCTTGTGAATATAGGTGAACTATTGCTATTTTAGTTAATTCAGAAATTATAGTTCTTTGAATTCTTTCAATAGTTCTTGCGAAACGAACATCTTCTGCTGCAAGAGTTGCTTTACCATTTACATTCTCATCATATCCCAAATATGCTTTTGGTATTTTAAGAGCAGCAAATAGTTTGTTTTTTAGATACTGAATATCTTCAGTTGCAGCATAATCTAAACCTGATATGTTTTCGATTGAAGTTCCACTATCACCACCTCTTACCGGTAAGAAGAAATCTTCGGTAAGATTTTGCATGTTATATTTTAAGTTATACTCACCACTATTTCTATCGATGAATGGAACCTTTTTCATTTTATTGATAATTCTTTGCATGTAATTATCAACTTCGGTAGGCGGGATATTACCAATATCAATTTTGAACACTCTCTTTTCAGGTGCTCTCATGATTCGGTGAATCAACATAGCATCTTCCATAAGAGATAATTGTTTCCACAATCTTCTACCATTTTCAATCATTGATTTACCGTATGGTAACCAGTTTGTATCTGATAATAATCTAAAATGGGCAATTTCAAAATTATCATATTCCATCTTACCCATAGGGTCTTCGGTAATTTTGAATTTTACTGCATTTGGATTGTTTGGATCAATCATTTCCAATCGCTCGGTATTATAAACCGAGTGTGGTGTTGCGTTAACAATACCCTTACCTTCCGCAATTTCTAAACCCAAGAAAAAATCACCATACTTACACATATTTCGTGTCCATGGCCATAGATTGAATTCGATATTAAGAATATCGTAGAATAAATTTTCTAATGCTTCTTGAACTCGAGTGTTATCAGAACGAATTGATAAAATAGTTCCAAATTCATTTTTTAGGGTAGATTCATCGGCATAAATATCTAATGCAGATGCAATAATTGGATCTTGGTCCATTGCATCATAATCACGAAAAACTTCTCTACGAACTTGTTGGTATGCCATTGATTGTGCACCACCTGCTTGTTCGTAAAAGGATTTTTGTAATTTAGTGTATCTATCCCTTAACGAAGATAAGTTCGTTTGTTGTCTTTCGTCTGTATCAACTACTCTTCGTCTACCTTTTTGGTCAACCGTAACGATTGCCTTTGCGGAAAAGAGTTTCGATAATCTACCGAAAAATGAAGTATCTGCCATGTTTTATTATTTTAATTATAACCTTTATTTGTTTGTTTTACCACTTTCTACAACTCCAATATCTTGCTTTGTGTCTTGGTCCTGGGTTCTCACAATTATGTCTTGCTCTGAATGATTTTCTTCTTTCAGGATTTGATTTTTTAATTTTAGCACCCTTTTGACCAAAGTTTACCTTTACAACATTTCCTTGTGGATTTTTTACATATACTTTAAATTTCTTAACATCACCTTGCATTGGTTTACCAAGTTTTACTTCTCTACCTTGATATTCTGCTTCAAATACACAATTACAATTTGCTTCTTGTAATTCAACAGTATATGATTTTAAGAAATTGAAAAAATCTTCTTCATCTTCTTCTTCAACATCTAATTCATCATAATCTAAAAAATTATGTTCTGCTGCATCGAATGGATAATCCTGAACTAAACCACTTGGTTTTTGTGTTTGGTCAGATTCTTTTAATATATTTTTTAACTTTATCATAATAAGGTCTCCTTACACTATAAATATATACTAATAAAAATAACCCATTATTTTATCAACCAAGTCAAATCCTCATCTTGGTTACCAATTTTCATAGACCAAGGATTCGAATCTACTGATGAATTACCACCAAACCCATCTAATGTAAATGAATGTTGTTGAATTCCACCAAGAGTTCGTTTTGTTAAATCAACTCCTTCTTGTCTTAATCTAAGTGCAGTATCTCTAACCCATAAAGCAATTCCTAAAGCCATTACAAGGTCATCATTATATCCTCTCATTGCTTCTGCTCTATTACCTACCCAAATAAAAGTAAATAACTCATCTATCAAACGAGTAGAACGAATAGTAACATCTTTTTCTCTGATATATTGTTCTAATTTAGAAATAATAAGTGGACGAGTTTTCATTGTGGTAGAAAATCCTGCAACCATACCTCTTTCCTCTGCCCTGAATTTATTATGTAGTTGGTGTTGAACATCTACATATTTTAAATCCTTACTCATATAAAAGAGATTTGAATATCCTCTATCAATTACTTGTTGAATTACCGCCCAACCAATGTTTGCATTTTCAATTACTAATAATGCTTCATTGTATTCAGTTGAAAGTGATACCAAGAAATTACCAAAATCTTTTGTATCCATCTTTCCTTTGTATTCAGCAACTTGTGTTGCAGTTTCCACATCAAACACATGAGCAGCAGAATAGTCACCACCATCACCTCGGGCAACGTCAGCAACAACCATATATCCTTTGTTGTAATCTGCGTATTCCCATCTCCAAAGATTGTGGTCTATCCAAGTTTTTTCAAGAGGTTCTTGACAAAATGATTCTTTGTAGAAAGTAAGTAGTTGTGGGTCTATAACGGTATCACCCGAAGAAACGAAGTCACAATCACATTCTTGTGCCGCACCTTTTGGTCCTAATAATCTTTCTTGTTCATCTCTCCAAGCCTGTCCTCGTTCAGGGTGAACCGACCAGTGTAATCTGATTGTATTAAAACCATTTGTTTCATCTTCTGCACCTACCCAAGTTTTATGGAAAAAATTACCCACACCATTTGGAGTAGAAAGTATAATTGCATTACCACCAGTTGATAAGGTTGATTGAGCAGAAATCCAAATTTCTTCAATCTTATCAATGAAGGCTGCCTCATCAAACACTAATAGGGATAGTGCTTCAGAACGACCTGCATCACCTGCTGCTGAAGTTGCTTTTATTTGTGAACCATTAGAATATCGTAGGGATAGTTTATTATCTTCTACGGTGGTTTGTTTTAACCAACTTGGTAGATATTGATTCATAACTCGAACCTTTGTTACAAGGTTCTTAGCAACCTCTTGTTTGGTTGCAATTACAAGAACATTAAAATCTTGGTTGAATAACATCTTCCAAAGTGAAAAACCTGCAACAAGAGTAGATATACCTGTCTGTCTTGATTTCAATACGATGTTATATCGATGGTCTTTAAATTCGGTAAGAGTTTTTTCCTGAAATGGATATAAGTGGAAAGGTATTTTACCACGAACTGGGTGTTGAATCATACAATACTTCTTCATGAAGTAAATTGGGTCACCAGCACATTTCTGATACTCGAGTTTTATTATCTCCTTTAAACTTGGCATTAATTTTTAATTTACAAGTAAAAATCCAACGGCAACTACTCCTACGATTGTTCCTACTTTATACAAAAAAGTTTTTCTTTTTTCTGATTTTAATTCTTTTAATAGCGATTCTGATTTTTGTCTTTCTAATTTAAATTGTTCATCTTTTTGTAGAATGATATAATCTAAATTGGAAACTTTAGAATTAAGTGTTGAAATGATATCATCTTTCAATACTAATTTCTCATTTGTAAGTTGTAGAACTTTTTGTAATTCTACTAATTCAATTTGAGCACCATCTCCCTTTAGTAAATCTTTTATGATTAACTTTGCAGTTGGAATTTTTAGTGGAACTATTGTATCAGTTTGAGCCGGTTTCTGATTCGTAACGGTCTGTGAAAAACCGGTTAAGGTCACTAAAATTAAACTGATTAACAGAATTAACTTTTTCATTTGTCTTTACCTTTATGTTTTTGATATTTGTATGAACATTTTCTATATCAGTATCTAACATTCCGATTTCGGAATATATACTATCTATTTTTATATCCAAATTTTTATTTACTAATACAACCGAATCTATATTATGTTGGATGCTATCGATTTTTTGGTTATACATTTCAATATCGGTTTTTAATTGTTTAGTAGAATAAATACTATATCCTAATAAACATATTAAAACTAATAATAGAAATGAAACATTTCCATTTTTCATAAAAAAACTCCTTTACTATAAATAGTGTTCTAATTTGTGTTCTTTTATAACCTCGAATGCTTCGTTTCGTTTTTCTATAACTTGTTTTAATTCAATTTCACCATTATCAATTATTTCTTGAATTTCTGTCTTGACTTCATCGACTGATTTTGGTAGATTCCATCTTTCGACTGTACCATCTTCATTGATAAATTCATAATATGGTTTTATTTCATTAATTGATTGTTTTAATTCTTCTAATTTAATTTTACCCTCTACAATCATACGAGTATAGATTCTAAAATCTTCATATTGTTCCCAAATTCCAGCTCCTCTGAAATTATGTTCTACTTCTGCTAAACAATCAATACAATAAGTTGTTTTTTGTATTAATTTTTCATCAGCTTTGGTTTTTATGTGTTTTTTACAACTTGGATTACTACATTCCTTTTGTAAATTTAAATAATTACGAATTTCTTGAAGTGCTTCGTGATTTTTACCAGTTTTTATGGTATAACCTTCTTTTTTTTCGTATTTATAAAACTCATCTTCCCAAATATCACCCACATTACGAGTTTCCTCGGTTTTTGTCCATCCAATAGTGGTATTTTTATCATACTCACCAGTTTGAACCATATCAACCAACTTTCTACGAGTTGGGTGCATATATTTTCTTTGAAATTCTTTACTCATTTTTATATATTAGGTTATATTATTGTATATAAATATATATAAAATAAATTATGCGTAAAAAATTCCTAAAATTTGATTTAATGAAGCAAATGCACCAGTTAATTTGAAAGTTTTACCCTGATACACAAAAACAATACCTTCATTCGGTACAATTTTATCTACACCGCCAATTGCTTGTAATCTTCTCAACTCTAATTTTAATTTTTCAATCTTTTTAGGGTCTCCTGATTTTTCAACTTCCTTAATTGTTTGGTCTAATCTCTTTTTCATATCCCTAATTGCTTTATCAGGGTTGACAGTTATTACCGATGATGTAAATTGTAAAACTTCTGCACCAACTCCCAAGAAAATATCCTCAAATTTCATCAAATTTTGTTTTGTGATTTTTGCTTGGTCTTCTTTATCGGTTTTTAGTGCCCAATCTAACACTTTTTCATCAGTTATATTCTTTTTATCAATTTTAAATCCTTTATCACCAAATGCCCATCTCTTAACTAATCCCATTTTGGTTTTATTATCCAACATAGATGGTGATTTCTTATCTACAAAATTACTCCACCATGCTTGATGGTATTCTGCAACACCATCAGTATCACTTAAACCAAATTGTTTTTGTAATTTAGAGATTTTTGAGTTATATTTTCCTTTTTTGGAGGATAAATCTTGATTTTTTGGTAAGGAAAGGACAGGAGGACCTTGAATTGTGTAATTATCTTGGACATCTTTATTGACTTGTTTAATCATTCCTGCCAAAATTCTTGCTGCTCCTTGATTTTCACCAATTGCATTACCATCTTCATCGTATTCCATCGTTCCATGAAACACTAATAGTGGTTGGCCATAAGGAATTACATTGACTGATGTAGGATAAATCACTTCTAGGTTCATAAAACATGCACCATCCTTGAATATCTTCTTTCTTTGTGGTTCGGAAAGTGATTTTATTGCATCAGTAAGGTCTTTCATAGCAAAATTATATGCTTTTTCCAATTCACCTCTACCAGTAAACTTATCTGCCACGCCTTTTATATCTAAAGCACCTGCTCCGCGATTTTTTAAATGTCCTTTATTACGAGCTGCAACTAATCTCCCATCCACCCAAGAGATTGCAAGTGCTTGGCCATCGGTTTTTTCTCTTGCAAGTTCCAAGTTTCCATCCAATGCACGATTTACAATATCTTTTAGTTGCCCAAAAGTTAAATTGATCTCGGTATCAAACGGATGATTCATGTGCCCGTACGCACCACCTTCCTTTAAAAGAACTTCGTTTAATATTTTACCTAATCTTATCATTTTTTTCCCTTTATATTATTTTTCTACTACTTTAGATTGTGCCTTTGGGAATACTACTAATTGACTGTATGCATATTGTAAAGATGGTGTGTATATTACCAACCCATCAACACCTTTTAAAACTTTAGATAAATCTCCTTTTTCAAGCATTTGATGTAAGTTTACAAAATCATCATGAGTATCCCAACCTGCTGGTCTTTTTGGAATCTTTACTGGAAGTGGTGTATTGTATGACATATCCGCTACTGCTACTTTCATAGGTTTAACCGAATATTCTTTATATGTCCCATCCTTTGAAATATTAGAAACATCCTTTTTACTTAATGAGTAATATTTTCCAGTACCCCAAACAGCCTTTCCTTTGAAAAACTCATCAGCTTTCTCTGTACGATATACCGTTGTTATACCTAATTGTGATGTAGTCATAATTCTAAGACCCCCCACCTCCTTATTATTTTCAAATAGTATATCGTTTAACCTAATCATTTGTGTGTTTCCTTTTGTTGTTTATCCAATTGTTTTCTCAATTTCTTCATTTCCTTTTCGTGATTATCCATCCATTCTTGGTCGGGATACCCATGAGGAGCAAGTTCTTCTATTTTATTATTTATTTTTTCAAATTTTTGCAATTCAATTGCACGAAGTTGTTTTAATGCCTCTTCATAAGTTTCATATGTACCTACTTGCTCACCACCTGTCTTACGATATACAACCCACTTATTATCTACTTTTTGAATTGTTTCTTCAATCTTTTTTAGTTTGGTATAATACTTCGGATCTTCAACCAAATGGTCCATTGCTATTTCTTTAGCAATATCAGTATCAGTTGTATGTTCTCTTTCTACTTTATATCCTTTTTTAAATTCATTGGTTAAATCTCCAAGAGAAACTTTGTGTTTTTTTGCAATATCGGATAAACTCATACCTTGAGATAATCCACCAGGAATTTTAGATTCCTTTTTAATTGATTTTTTGAAAACCGCATCGGGTGGTATAAAATCTGCTTTTAGTATACGATTGTATTTGGTTGTTTTTCCACCATCACCATGTACCATTAGTGGTAATCCTTGGTCTACTGCTCTCTTTTTTTCAAATTCAGAAGGAATTTCGTGAACCAATGAAAATCCTGGCAAGTTTGCTAGATAATATTCTTGTTCATCGTACTCTTCCCAATTGTGATTATACATATATCCAGTTGCACCAGCAGCATCATTAGCTGTCATTGAACCCCTAACTCCATCGTAAAACCCAGAGTTTACCTCACCTATCAAATCTTCTGATTCAAATGATAAGATTGGGTCAGATGATTTAAAATCATCTTTTCTCATAACTGTCTTTGCAATTACTTGATTTGCTTGTTTAACAAATGGAATATTTATATCATATCGTTTGTCTCTAACTACGATTTCTTTATATTTTTCTAAAAATTCTTTAAATTTATTTTTTATTCTTGATAATCTTTTAAAGAATCCAGTTAATTCTGCATCAGAAATAGGTTTTCCATTTCTTGGGTCATTAACTCTATCAAAGAAATGTTTTGTAAATTCAATATCTTGTGGAGATAGTTGTTTTTCGGCATATCTTTCAATTCCCTTCAACTGAATCATACTCATTTCATTAGTTGATGTATCAAATGTAAGGTTACTTGGATATTGATGAACTCCTTTAAATCTATCTGCCTCTTTTTGTTTTAGAGCAGGTAAGAATCTAAACTTAGCAAGTTTTAAAACTTTTCTTTTTTTCTTTTGAACCATTTGAGATACTCTTTGTTTTTGTGGCAAAGAAAGTTCTTCATATGATGTATTTCCAAATAATCTTTGAGTCCATTCTTTTCGTACATACAAGTACGCAAGTTTGTGAGCTCGTTTTGATAATACTGAATATGGTTTTTTACGAATTGCTGTTCGTTGTTTTTTAATATTGATAAGTTTTTTATTCTTTGCAAACGCCCATCTTCTTGCTGCTCTTTGTGCTTGGGTCAATGCTTCCATCATAATTGGATTTGAACCCATCCATTCATTTTGCATCATAATGTCAACCAAACCAACATGAGATTCACCTGCAAGTACAATAGGAATTTTACCTTGGGCGGATAATTCTTGTGTTTTTCTTAATAAATTTATATCTCTAAACTTATTAAACGATTCTTGGGCATCATTTACTTTCGTTTTAACATCATTATTATCTTCGGCGAATGATAATCTATATAATGTATCTATATCTTCATCAGTTGGGTTTGAATCCCATTGTTCTGACAGAGGTAAATTTGCTTCTTGTGCAGATTGCTGTAAAAAATTCTTTCCACTATCAGTTAAGTAATCTTCAGGCGACATATCTTCTATACTATCACCTTGTCCTATCATACTTGCCCAGTTTGCAGCCATGACCTCTTCGTTACTTAAACCAGTTTGTTCTTCTTGATATTTGTATAGTGGAGATTCATTATCAAATACATTTGTATCGTCTCCATCCCAAGTATCCACGCCTGCACCTATTTTTTGGAATTTTTTGGCGGCATAATCCATTTCACCTGAAAATTCAAATTCTGCATTTTCATTACCATACCCACCTTCACCTACAAACACAACATCCTTCCATCTATCTTGTGGTATAGTTGATTTTACATGGTCAATAATATCATCGACCATTTTATTATCACCATGTTGTGTTCCAAAAACACTACCACCACCTTCAAGATTGGTTGTTTGTATTTCTTTACCCGATTTTGTTCCGGCAAATGTGGTTACATTTGATTTTGGTTCTTGTTTAGGTTGTTTTTTTGGTTCTTGTTTTTTAGCAGGGTCACCAATTGGTAATTGTTGTTGATAAGATTTACCAGCAGAAGTTTTAGAAGTCAATGCATCACCAGGAGTAGACTGCTGTGGTTGTTGTGGTGTATCACCAACTTGAGTATATTTTCCACTCTCATCTTTTTCAAAAGTTGGAGCAGTTTCATCTTCTTCTTTACCTACTTGTTTATATTTTCCATACCCAATATGAGTATATTTAGCATCTTCTGTTTCATCCTCAAATAAAACTTGTTTACCTTCTTTTAATATTCTAAAAGTTACAACTTTTTTACCATTAATGGTTGGCATTCCATGTTCATCTTTACCAATTGTTTTTACAACAACTTTTTTGTTTTTGAATTTACCCATTAAAAGAGTGTCTCCAATTTCAACTGGTAAGTTTATGGATTCTCGTTGAATTGTTTTATCGGATTCTTTTGCAAGTGGTTTTGCACCTTTTGCAAGTTGTGTTGAAAGTTTATCATCCACTCCCAATGCTTTATCAACTACGGAATAACCAACTAATGATGCAGTACGAGTGACATGCTTATACCATTTATCGTATGCACCATTTACCATTACATCAAATTCACCCATAGGATCTTTTTTACCAATCGCACCTCTTGGAAAGAATGTTACTCGACCAGTAGGTCCTTCAGGATATGTGATGTAATCATCCATTGAATCATCCATAACCATGTTGATTATTTCCCATCCAATTTGTTTAGCTCTCTCACCATTTATAACTTTAAAAGAATTATAGTCTGGTAAGAAAATTACTGGTCCATCATCGACCATATCTTGGCCCAATCCTGATGATATTTCTATTAGTAAATCTTCAATTTGAGTTTTACTTAAACGAATACAAGATTCTTGTAATTTATTTGTAATTAAACTGAATATAGTTTTATTGAATTTTGGATATGCTCTATCTACAAAGAAATTCCTTTTTTGTTCTTCAGTTCCACTTCCTAAGCCAATTCTAACTTCGGTTCCTGAAACTGAATCACCTTGCATTGGTGATGCATAAACATAACCTCTATCTTTATACCCTTCGGTTGCTTCACCATCCCATTTTTTAAAATATTTACCACCCAATCTACTTGCATCTTTTTCACCAACTACGGTTATGAATGCAGTAGTTTTTTCATCAAATTTTTTTAGAATTTCGAATGGAGCATAAGGATTCTTGACCTCGAATATTTTGTTTGATGGAACACCAAACATCGTGGTCATGATTGTTTTCTTTTCCTTAAAATTAAATGGAGATTTTGGTTTTTCTACTTTATTGGATGTACCAATATAGACATTATCTTTACCAAACTTTTTTACCAAGTGTGAGTAAGTTCCATAATGACCCTTATGAAAAGGTTGGAACCTACCCACATAAACTACAACAGTTTTCTTTATGGGAGTAGGTTCCTCAAGTAATATTTGTTCTACTAGATATTTCGAAAGTTCATTCATAAAAAGATACACCTTATCAGTATATAAATATAACTACACTAAAGTTTAGTGGTTTTTATATACAAATGGATCTCTCTTACGAAGTTCTTCTAATTTCTTTTTGTAGATTTCTTGTCTTTTTTTTTCTTCTCTCTTATTTTTAAAATAAGCTATAATTTTCTTGATTGGGTTCATTTTTTAATAATTTATATAAGTTTTGTGTGTATGTATTTAATATGGATTCTTCTGAAAATCCAAGTAAATGATTTCTATTGTATTCTAATATAGGTATTAGTTTTTCATACAATACATCCCATTCTTCGTTTGATTTTTCAATCAATGATTTAGCAACTTCAAAAACTTTAATCATTCTTTCTGAATTATTTTTTATATCATCATACGATTCATCCCAAAAATCTGAAAAGGTTTTAAATCCCCATTTTTTTAATTGTTTTAATATTCCAGGTTTTCCCAAAACAATAAATGGATGCATATGAGATATACCTTTAAATGTTTTTTCAGATATGTAATGACCATGTTCATAAAAAAGTGTTTCGGTTATCAAACTAAAATAAGTGTTTAAGTATGGTTCTTTGTGTTCAAACCCAAATCCCCAAACTCCACCTACATTATCATAATCAACTACACTTTTTTCAATTTTATTTAATCCAAAAAATCCATTTATCATTTTAGATTTATATTCTTTACCTTGGATATATCCATTACCATCGTAATCGGTTCCATTTGCTAATTCTAAACCAATACTATCATGTTCCCATAATTTTAAATCAATTGAATAACTACATTTATCTAATAAATTATCAGATTCCAATAAACTCAATATCACTAAACGATGTGGTGCAACTCTTCTATTAAATATTAAACATTTTTTTGGTTTATTTTTACTATTTCTCAACTCATCGGAGTTCATAATAGAACACTTATTCATGTGTCCATTAAATTCAAAAACAGATTCTCTCAATAAATGTTCTGTCTCTTTTTTCTTAGCAATAAATGACCATGCATAATAGGCAGTATAAAATTGTACTTTTTGTGGGGTTTCATTTAAAAATTCTTCGTAAATACTACGAGTATTTATCGATGAAGAAATAATAATTATTTTATTTGGTGGTAAATCTAATTCTTCACATTTTTTATGTAAATTTTCAAATAAACTATTTCGTATATCACCTTCGGTACTATAATCAAAGATTAAATAAAAATTTTTAATTTCTCGTATATATTTTTTTGCTATTTCTGAAATAAAATCAAAAGTGTGAGTACCCTCGTGATAATTTGTATTTGTACCTATACAAGTATCCACACTCCCATATGGATGAATTGTGTAAAAATAATTATTAAATATACCATCGTGAGTTGAAATCATTTTTGTTTTATCATTCACATGAATATCTGATATATGCATATTATCCAAATCTAACGGTATATTTAGATTGCAATCAAATACTGGAACTTGGACATACTTTGAATTAAATTTTTCAATAAAATTATGATTTACAACAAAATTATGATTCCACATATCTTCGGTGTAATTCCAATTCCAACCATTTGGAACAAATCCATTTGGTCCTTGTATATCAAAAACTCGTTTAATTCGCATAATATAATTCAGGATATTCTACTAAAATAATTGGCCCGTTTGATGATAAAGCCTTTTTATATGCAGGTAGTATTTTTTCTGCAGAATCTAATTTTATGATTGGTATGTGTTTCAACATAGATGCAAATTCATCAGAATAATCTGCTTTGTGTTGATGACCTGGGTCTAATGGTTTATCAGAACCTTTACCAACCCTGATAATTACATTTGGTATAAATTCACCATCTGACATTGCTTCGAGTTTATCCAAATGATTTATTAATTGATTTGATGCACAAATAAGGAAATCCCACCGAGGATAAAAAGAAACAACACGATGTCCAGTCATTGCAAGACCCAGTGTCATACCCATTTGGGTTTCTTCCATCACTGGAGTTTCAATCATTCGTTCTTTTGGTAACCCCTCTATTGTTTTAGACATTGGATTTCCATAATAAACAATTTGTTGACCAATGAAAATTGTGGATGGGTCTTCCATACACAATTTCATTGATTCAGTTAATGCATCTAAATAAGGAGTAAATTGTGGTGCACTCATTATGGTCTTGAATTTGGATTATATTGATGTTTGTTTGCTTTATACCATTCAAGGGTTTCTTTAAGAGCTTGTTTCAAATCTCTTTTTGGTTTCCATCCTGCTGCATTTATTTTCTTTGAAGAAAGTAAACGAACTGGAATCATTGGTGCTTTATTATTAACATATTCAATCGGATTTTCGTTTCCTTCAATTTCTTTAATCCAACCTAATACTTCATTCACACTAAAACCTTCCCCATAAGCAACATTAAATATATTATATGTATCGTTGTTTTCTGCAACCCAAATGAATCCATCGGCCATATCTTCAACGTGAAGTAAATCTCGTACCTCACTACCATCACCCCAAACTGGAATTGGATTCAAGCCATCTGCTACTTTTCTAATGTTTGCAGGAGTAACATGACATTTTTCATAATCAAATTTATCATTTGGTCCGAATGCATTTGAAGGTCTTACAATCAAACATTGCATTGGGTTGTGAATTTGATGTGAAAAATAATCACACAACAATTCACCATATCGTTTCATATTACCAACTGCACCATAAATTGGAAAAGTTGGAGTTGCATGAATATTCAAATCTTCAGTACAAAACTCATCCTTCATGTCAGGATAAACTGTATTAGAAGAAATGAATAAGAATTTTTTAACTCCATTTCTCCAAGATTGTTCCATCAAATTTACATTCATTTCAACATTTGGGGTAACATGCAAAAGTGGATTTTCTTTTGTATCTAATGCGTTTGAAGTATTTGCTGCACAATGAAAAACTACATCAACATCCTTTGTTACATTTTCACAAAAAAACTTTGTTTGTAAATCACCTTCAAAATGTTGTACATTTTCCCAACCGTCAAAATCACCTCTTAAATCTCTACTGAATGAGGTTGCACGAAGATTTTTATATCCTTTTTCCCAAAGTAATCTTAATAAATGTGAACCAATAAATCCACTTGCACCTGTAACTAAAATCTTGTCTGTTTTTTTCATAACTTATTTTTTATATTCATTTAAATAATAATCAATCGTTTCTTTTAATCCTTCTTTGAGTGATACTTGTTGTTTAATACCAAATGATTCTGCTCGTTTGGTACTCATCAATCTCTTTGTATCTCCATTCGGTTTAGACGGGTCCCACTCAATTGAAACTTTAACACCGTACATTTCTTCGTAGATTTCTACAAGTGTTTCAGCAAGTTCTTTAATGGTTACACCAGTCCCACTACCCAAGTTGATTGGTTGTGTTAATTTTTGTTCGTATGCAGAAATTATACCATCTGCAACATCCCCTGCATAGATAAAATCTCTAATCGGTGAACCATCTCCCCAACATACCAATGGATGTTCTTTTTCTCCAAACAATCTTTTAATCAAGGATGCAATTACAGTTGATTCAGGGCCAAAATTATCATGTCTACCATAAATGTTTGCTGGTCTTACAATTGATGCCTTATTCCAATCATAAGATACTGAATATACTTCTGCTTGTAATTCACCTAATCTCTTTGCCCAACCTGCGTATTTATCTTTTTCTGATGGGAATGTTTTCCATACATCATCTTCATAGAATACTTCTGCTGGTTGATAAACTCCAACGGTAGATGTGTAAACATACCACTCAACATTTTCCAATCTTGATGCTTCCATCATATTGGTGTTAAATTGTAACATTGGTACAAAATAATCTGCAGGTTGTTCCATTGCTCTTTTTGGTGAACCTTTTACACCTGCAATATGGAAAATTATTTCTTGTGCTTCAACTACTTTTTTACAATTTGAAAATTCTCTCAAATCAGCTTTAATAAACTGATATTGTCCTGATGTTGCGTATTTTTCAAGTTGATTCACCGGTTCGTGTATATCAACCGCAGTTACAAATGCACCTCTATCGATACATTTTTGAACCATATAATTACCAACAAGACCGTTGGCACCAGTAATCAAAACCTTTTTATTTTTCATAATCTTTATTTTATATAAATATATACTAAATAATTTTACTTCGTAATAAATCAGTAAAATTAGATTGAATAAATATCTTATCAAACTCATACAAACGATTTACTTCATTTACAAAATCGTCATATTTTTCGTGTTCGGGTCTCCATACTGATTTTTTTAAAAATGATTCTGAATTCATATGTTCCCATTGATAAATTTTTCCAAAATAGACAAGAGTTGCTTCAGAGTAGTGTTGTTTTTGAATTCTTTTTTCAAATTTTTTATATATCAGTTCTGCGAACTCTCGCATTTCATGAAAATTATCTAATTGAGTTACAAATGAACATCTTAAATTTTGTATTGTTGATATGGAACTAATGAAATCTAAATTTTCCATTAAAATTTCCCAATTCCCTCCGATTCTTGTTTTCTTTTCGTAAGTTTCTTTTGTTGCAGCATCTATTGATATTTCTACTGATTTTACAAAAGGTTGAGCATTTTTTATTTTATCCCAATTCTTCTTTGTAAAAAGATTTGCATTTGTAGTCAAATAAATATCATCTAAATTAGGCCATAATTTTGGGTCAAACTCAAATAAAAATTTTCTAAATGATTTAGATGCCCAAGGGTCTCCACTTCCAGTTATTGCAAGTTTTCTAGCCTCTTTTGATGCCTTGGTTTTTATAAAATCAGTAATATTATCTATTTCTATAATTTCATTCGGTTTAGCCATTATGACATGCAATCTACACGAAGGACATTTTAGATTACAACTATCATCGTATGTAAAATTAATTGAACCAGGACCACTACTTATGTTTTTATCATCTACAACAAATCCATCAAACATAGTAAATGGTAATTTTTCTTTTTCAATAAAAAATCCACTTGGTTTTTTGGTATGTATTAAAGTACTTAAATGAGGACATGCGGTTTTACTACAATGTGAATATGAGCCATCCATTATAGATTTTCTTATTTCATTTGCAGTGTCTGAATTCCAAACATCATAATTTAATGAACCATCTTCATTTTTTTTATACTTTAGTTGTGTACTTAGCCAAGTTGGACAACATAATGTAGCGTGGTCTTTAAAATATTCTATATGTTTAAATGGTTGGACACATACATACTTATTTAAAATATCGTCTTTATTCATACCCATTTTATAAATTATTTAAATAATTAGTAAACTCATCAGTATCCAATGAATAAAAATGGTTTCTATTAAATATACAAATATTTTTTAATTCTTGGTAAATCTCATTGAGTTCATATATTGATTTTTTATTAAGAGTTAATATTAATTTTGATAACTCAAAATAGCGTTCCTTTGGATTTTCTACATAATCATAAGTTTCATCCCAAAAATCCGAAAAAGTTTTAAAACCTATTTTTTTCATTTCTTTTAAAAAGTATACTGGACCTAAAACTATAAAAGGTTGATAATTTAAAATTGGTTTAAATATTTTTTCGGATATGAATAATTCATTGTCATGAAAACTAGTTTCGGTGACTAAATTAATACATGAATCTAAAAATAATTCTTTTTTGAAAGTGTTGTGAGTTGCAAAATTAAAATTCCCTTTTGTATCTATTTCAACCGGAATATTTTTTACATAATCATTCAATTCAAATAAATTTTCTTGATACGGTGTACAATGTATTCCTTCTAATTGTAAAAAACTAAAATATGAATCACTAAAATCATTTATTAGATAATCATGAAATAATGAATATCTATGTTGTTTATCTATTGTTTTATTAAAACTTAAAAATTTTTTATTTCTGAAAGTATTTAATTCATCAATCGTAATTTCTTCACTTATGTATCCCAAATCATTTTTAGTAAAAAATGAGTTTTTATATAACAAACTATTTTCAATAAAATAATTAAAAGAAAAAGTTTTATTATTATTTATATTAACATTAGTAGTTACAAATTTACATAAGTTATATATTTCTAATTCTTTTAATTTTTTTGTTAATAGACTATAATTATGTATAGTTGGAGGGTCTGCAATACAAGCAATTAATATATTTATATTATTTTCTTTACAAAAAGTTACAAACTCGATATTATTATTATTTTCAATAAATTTTGTTAATCCATTTAAACCTTCAGTTGGTTCAATTAGTAAATAGTTTTTACATTCATTTTTTAAATTAGGATATAATGTGTGTGAATATTCAGAATATATTTTTTGAGTAGTTGGACCAAAAAAACACCATTCAGGATAATCTTTTTCATTGAAAAGAGTTATGAAATTTAAAACACTACCCATTTTCCTGTTCCGTAATGTGGATATTTTGATTTATACTTATAATAAATTACATCATTTGGTATTTCTCGTTGAATACCACCCCATGTATCTAATGTTGGAGTATTTGTTGAAACTTCATTGTCCTCAACAACAAAATAAAGTGGTAAATCAAAATTTCTGGCATATTTATGAACTTCATAAAAAATTCCAGTTTCAAAACTCATATCACCAATAAAACACCAAACCTTATCATTACTACCTTTCATTTTTAGTGATTTAGCAACTCCAAGTGCTATAGGTAAAGTTCCAGTTACAATTGCAGATGAATAAAAATTGGATTCTTTATCAACAATAGTAATTGATTTACCATCAAGAATTTTTTGTTTTAGTTTACTTGGTTTAACTCCATGAAGTAGTGCATGATAATGAGATCTCCAAGTTGAAAATACCCAATCAGTTGGTGATATTTTTTTAAATACTTCAATAAGTTCGTCTTCATTCCCATTTGATAAATGAATAGGACCTTTTATTTCTCCTTTTTCCCAATGAGAAATAATATCATCTTCAAAATGAATAAGTTCTTCCTTATTCCAATTACCATCTAACCAACGATTTTCGTGATAATCTAAATTTTTAATTTCCATATAATTTATATTAACTCTAGTGTATTTTTTTCAAATGATATTTGCTGAAATTCGTATTTTTTTCCAATTTTATTTTCTAACCAAGACACATAACTTGTATCGTAATAATTTAACATCGAATAAATTAATTGCATAATATCAATATTATGCTTACCCCCTTGTAAATGGAATGAACCATTAAATTTATTTCTAAATAATTTCATTAACAATTTTTTTTGTTCTAATGATATTGGTTCGCCTGATTCGGAAAGAATTATTTCATCGGTTTTATTTATAGTAAAAATTAATTTATTTTTATTGTAAGATATATGTGGTATCCTATCATATGAAATAATATTAATATTATCCAAATCATAACCTAATTTATTTAAATGTCCAGTTATAATATGTTGTTCTAATACAGCCATAGGATATTTATATAAATTTTCTAATTCAATTTTATTATTTTTTATTAAATCAAATATGGGAGTATATATTTCTGAAAACACATCGTATTTACAACCACCTACTAGGGCACAACTATAAGCCATTAATGGATTAATATATTCGGTATGAATAATATTTGGAAATTTTTTACTTAAACTATCATACACACTTAAATAAGTTTCAACCCAAGAATTATATTCTTGATAATGTGATTTTGAATCAATTTCTTCTAATGTAAAAAAAGAAACATCATTTGATTCCAATAACTTATAATTAAAATTATCAAATAAAAATAAATCAGTATCTAATTGAACGAATGGTTCAGTTTGAATCATGTTTGAGTAAATTTTACAAACTGCAAATAATTTATTACTTGATATATTTTTTATTTCATTTTCAATATTCTCATAAAAATCTAATTCTATTCCATATTCTTTTAACAATTCAATAGTTCTTGTATCGGAATAAATACCTATTTTTTTATTTTTTTTATGTAAAAGAGTTGATGATAATTTAATTGATAATAAATTAAATAATATTTCTTCATCAGAATTATTTTTTGTAGGATAATATGAATAAAAATATTTCATTTTCCTAATTTATCTCGTTTTGATAAGATTGGATTATCAGTTGGCCAGTCTATGTTAAATCTACAATCGTTCCATACAATTGTATGTTGTTTGTTTTCATCGTTATATTCACCATCGTATGCCATTTTATAGGAAAAAATAGAATCATCTTCCATTACAAAATGTCCATTTGCAAAGTAAGGTGGAATTAAAACTTGAATACCAGTTTCAGGTGAAAGAATAAATGTTTCCCATTTTCCAAAATCAGGAGTTTTTTCTCTTACATCTAATACAACTAAATAAATTCTTCCATGTGGACATGAAACCATTTTCCAAGTTTTTTCATCCCAATGTAATCCTCGAAGAACACCTTTTTTAGATTTTGAATACCTGTCGTGTTTAAACGCTAGACCTTCATTTCTTTCTGCTGCAGGTAATAACCTATCGTAATAATCTGAATGATATGTGGTTGTTATTGAACCACGAATTTCATGATAAATCGATGGTTGTACCACCTTTACTTGTGGTAATGTTGTTCCATTATAAAAATGAAAATCATTCCAACTTCTTTCTTTGTAAAATATACTACGTCCTAATGCCATAACCTAATGGGAATCCATTTCTATATTTTGATGATAAATCTTGTATTAAAATTGTATATGTTTTTATGAGTTCTTCAATCCCATCATCCAAACTCCAATCAGGTGACCAACCAGTAGATTCGAGTTTGGTATTTGAAACTAAATAATCTCTTTTATCGGGATCTTGATAAAAATCAGAATATGTGATTGCAAAATCAGGAACATATTCTTTTATTTTTTCTACTAATTCGGCCTTAGTAAGATTTGCAGATGTTAGTCCTACATTAAATACTTCTCCTGAGAATTTTTGATAATTTTCCAGCATGTATTGGAAAGTTTTTGCAACATCTCGGATGTGTATATAATTTCTTTTAAAATTTTTCTCAAAAATAGTAATGTACTTATCGGTAAGTGCTTTGTATACAAATTCGTTTACTAATAAATCCATTCTCATTCTTGGAGATGAACCAAAGACGGTGGCAAGTCTTAAAGAAATGCCACCGATTGCTAGTACCTCTCTCTCGGCTAGAACTTTGGTCACTCCATAGTGGGAAATCGGGTTAAGTGGACTTTCTTCAGTACACTCACCATTCTCTCCTATCCCATACCCACTATTTGTATTTGGATAAACTACTTTTATATTTGTACCACGAACCAAATCACATATTTCTTTAACGTGTTGGTAATTTACTGCAGTTGCAAGAACTTTATCTCTATCACAAGCAGGAAATCCCACAATTGCTGCTAGAGGTATAACCATATTAAATTGTGGTACTAATTTTTTCAACAAATCAGTATCTCTCACATCTCCATATATAAAATGAAAATTTTTGTTATAAGAATAGTGAATCAAAGATGTCTGATTATACATTAAATTATCCAAAACAGTTACTTCATAACCATTATTTAATAATCTATCTACTAAAACCGAACCGAGGTATCCTGCACCTCCTGTAATTAAAATTTGTTTCATAATATCGGAGTATCTATTAAAATATTTTGGAAAAATTCTTTTTGTGCGTATTGAGATGTTGCCAACTTATGTAAAAGTTTTTTATTGTGATGTAGTATATCTTCCATTTCTTCCAGCATGATTTTCCATTCATCACTATTTTTTTCACATAAAGATTCAACAAGATTAATTAATTTTTCACCTCGTTTTAAAAAATCAATCTCCATATCATATGATTCATCCCACCATTTATCAAAGGTATGAAACCCATATGATTTCAAAACATTTAATGTTTTAGGATTTCCTAATATCACAAAAGGATGTAAATTCATAATTGGTTTTAAAGTTTTTTCAGTTATGAAACAATAATCGGATTCGGCATTTGTTTCTGAAACTATTGTGAAATATGATTCTTCATATTCCTTTCTTCTACTCAAATAGTTATGAAAATATGTAATTTTGTTAGGGTCATCACTATCAATAATTAATGGATTAAATTTTTTGTAATTTTTACTCATATCATCAATATCCGATAATTCCATGTTTAATTCTGGATATGATTTACTACCATTAAAAAATTTATCTAGATTTTCATTACCAAAGAATGATACAAATCCTTTTTCTAATAATTGTTTTTTATATAATTGATTGACAAACCATACTCTATGCATTCGTTCACCATTTCTATTATACATTAAAAAATATTTAGGTCTTGGATTAGTGTGAACTTCAGTTTGTATTGAATATTCATATCCTCGTTCTATAAAACTTTGATTTGAATGCATTCTCAATTGAGAGATGAATCTTCCAGCAGTTGTCAACAAGTGGTTATTACAATATGTAGTTATTTGATTATTAAATTCTTTGAACTCGGGAAGTTTTTCTACATCTGATATAAAATTATTATTAGTAGATACTATAATTTTATTTTTAGTTGTTATATTATTTCTTTGTAGAAAATCATATAATTTTTTATAAAATTTAAAAATATGTGGATATGCACCTTCACCTGCATCAATAAAAGCTATTTTAAAATTTTCATTTTCTTTTATAAGTTGTAATAAATTTGGAGAAAAAAAGTCTTCTAAAATAAATTTATCATCTGTATAATATTCAAACATATTATTCACATTTAGTGATTCTAAAACCACCAAATAAATTGCATATTTTTTTATATCGTTTTTTATTTCCGATGTGACTACGAATTTTGTATTTTTTGTGTGTTCTACTATATAATTTGAAAATTCTGCAGTTCTATGTTTATTAAATTCATATGGTGCTTGTATAGATGCATAGTTTCCAACAAACATATCATCATTTATATCATTTATTTTTTCGTTCATTATTATGGGTAGAGTATATTTGGTATACCCAAACGGTATATACCCACCAGGCCCTTTAAAATCCAAAACAAAATAAATAGGAGGAATATTTTTTGGTAATTCTAATTCATTCATTTTTTTAAAAATTATATAGTTCTCTATCGTATTTTATAATACTATTACCATTAAAAGATATATCTAAAACTTTGTATGGTGTTTGTTTTTTAAAATCAAATACACATATTGGTTTATGTTGTTTATTAATATATTCAATATCATTAAATATACTTTCAAATTCTTCGTGTTCTAAACAAGATTCATATATACCACCAAATAACATTTCACCATAAAAAAAGTTTCTAAACGGAGGAGGACAATCATCCAATGGATTGGATGTACCTATCCAAGTATATGAATTTACATAATCAACTATATCACCTGTAAAGTATTTTTTTTCAAAATTATTATTATAAAATAATGTTATATATTTTTTATCTCTATTATAAGAAAACCCAATATCTATGACATTATCATCTTCATTTGTTCCATATATAGTAGTTGATAAAATTGCTATTGGTTTATGACCATCAATTTTATCTTCAACCCAAATAGTTCCCTTTGCATGATACCCCCTAAATTCATCATTAAATGCCTTTGTAAGACTTATACCACAATGCATACCATTTTTGTTGATTATAGCATATTCAACTTGTTGGGTTTCATCCCAAATTTTTTGCATTTCTTCTGGATTAAGTTTTATTCTTGTTACAAATGAAAAATCAGAAAGTGTAAGATTTACAACATCACCAGAATTTAAACCGTATTTATTATTTGGTGGAACAAAATAACAATCATTTCCTTTAAATAATCCTTGATTCATAGATTTATAGATTTACAAAAATAATAAAATTCTTCTAATTCAGGGAATGTTTTTACAAAATTACTTCCCCTTCTTCTATCGTGTTCTTCCACAAATTTTCCAAAATTATATTGATTTCTCAACATATTCTCATCGTGTTTTGCAGAAATCATCCAATCATAAGTTCTTTTTATTTTTTGGATTTCAATATCGGAATAACCAATATATTTGTTTTCAAAAAATGGAACTCCCATAAAATCTGCCAATTGTGCTTGTTTAAAAATGTTATTGGCAAAATCTTGGGGTAGAATCTGAATCGTTTGGTGGGTTGGGTATCTCAAATATGATGTATCCAAGAATGCAGCTGATGCCCAATATCTATCATTTGAACCATACGTTTTTTTCAAATCATATATTCCATCAATTAGTTTATCATAATTTGGAACGGATAATGCATTATAAGTTGACATAAATGTCAAATTAACTCGTGGGCATTTTGAAAGAATTTTATTTACATTATCCCAAAATTGGTTAAAAACTAAACCATCACGAATCCATTCTGCTTGTTTACCCCATGTATCAACCGATGTAAATACTATAAATTCTTTTACTTTATTTTCTTCGGTAATTTTTTGTATTTTTTCAATAAACCTATCTACAAGTTTATCAGGTACTCCTAAATTTGAATTAATTGCTAAATTCAATTCTCGGTTTGGATTTGGATTATCAATAATATAATCAAGTACTCCCCAAGTATCTTTAGACATTAACGGTTCTCCCCCTGTAATTCTAAAAGTATGTAAATCTTTATATAAATCAGGCCACCATTTCCAAAAAGCTTCTACATATGGATTATGTTCGGTTTGTTTAAATGGCATTTTATTTTCACTCTGATTATATTTGAGTGAATTGAATTCATCAGTTGTTGGATAAGCACCATACTTTTCAATCTCCTCCATCCATTTAGTAGAAAATGCAGGTCCACAATAAGAACATTTAAAATTACAAGCATTTGAAAATGCAACTTCTACATACTTTGGATTATAGTCTTCTCTCCATCCTAATGTAGTAATTTCATCAAAATGAGGTAATGACCATGATTCCGAAGATTTAAAAGTTCTATCAGAAAATCTATCAGAATTATCTTCTACATTCCAACAGTAATCACACTCTTCTGGTCTTTTTCCTTCCAACATTTCTTTTCTTCTTCGTTTCTTATACGAAGTATTATGAAGTGCAGCTGGATTTCTTTTTATTTCGGATTGTGAAATTGCATGGGTTCGTGGGTGGTGACATGAATGAGTATGTCCAAGTTGTAAATGCATGGTTACTTGTGTCCATTTTGCAAGACACATACCACCACCAATAGAATTTAATTTATCTCGTACTTCAACATAAAATGGATTATCAATCGAAAAAGTTTCTTTTAATTTTCGTTGTTTATCCTCGGCTGAATTTACATTTTCATCACTCATAACTTGTTATTTACTAATATATATCACAATTTTACATTTATCATTTTTGCTTTAGGTGTTAGTTCATCGATACTAATTAACTCATATTTTAGAGAATTAATGCCATCTGATTTATAATCCCAATCACCTTGTTGCATTTGTAAAACATACCGTCTTTCGTTTCTTGCAGTAGTTTCACCTTTGGCCCATTTATCAACTCCACCCACTTTAATTAATCCTTCATCAACATGAGGTAAACATCTTAATCTACCTGGTCTTCTATGTGGAATGATTGTATATGGTATTTGGATTTGTTCACTCTTTTCTTCACATCTATGAATTGAACCGTGTGTCCCATTCCCACTTAAATCAATTGCAGTGTAAGGTGAATTCTTTTGTTGTTCGTTATTAAAATCATAATGTAAAACTAAACCATTATTTGGTAATTCGGTTTGTAGATTTTGGATTTCAGTTGAAGATAAATTTCTATTCCAAATCATTATTTTAGCAATATCACCCTTAAACCATCGATTAACCTCTTTCTTACCAACTGAAGTGGTTGTTCCAATATACCAATCATCTAACCCATAACTCTTCAATCTACCCTCGTAATGAAGTGGTGATGGAGTTCCAGTTCCCCATCGTGAATCTGATTCTTTACCATTCAAATAAAAGTGAATGTTTTGATTTGAAGTATCAACTGAAAGTGTTACCCAACTCCATTGATTTTCATATCGTTTCATCCATTGATATAAATGATTTTGTTCACTATCCCAAAGTTGTGCGGTGTATGCACGAGAGTTATTATAAGATATTCCATAATCATAACCTGGTCTTCTTATGATTGGATATTCACAAAATCTTCTTTCAGTATCACCCACTAACCAAATAGGAACTTTTTCTTCTTGTTGATTTGCACGAACTAAAACTGAAATAGTATGTGAACGAGAAGTCACATTTCGTAGTGTTGAATTTTTATCAATTTTAATATGAGAATTGAATCCATCAAAATGTAAAAAAGATTGTGGTTCTGATGTATAATTCATATAAGAATTATTTGCATAACCTTCTAAATTACATCTCCAAAAAAGGTCATCATCTTCCATACCCCAATCCCAATAATCATTTGAGTAACCATTGGTTTTTAGGACTTGTTCTTTTGAGAAAATAACGGCTCCACCAAAGTATTCTTCATACTTCAATTCATAATTCATTTGTGAAATGTTGGTTGCAATATGAATCGGATTGGTATCAGGAAATGAATAATCACAGCCTTCTTCGGGTATCATATCAATATCATGCCAAACTATATAATCACATCCATCTTCAAATGCGTGTTTAGCTGCAACATTTTTCATTGCACCACGATTAAAAAGTTTATCATCAACTTGATGACCAAAATATATTTGATAATCGATACCTTGTTCTTCAAGATATTTACCAACGGTTGGTATAAATTCTTTTAAGTGTGATTCTCGGTTTCTATATGGAACACAAACTCCTAATTTCATTATATGCCTACATTTAAGTGTATTATATTATCGTTTTCAGTTTTACCATAAAGGTGATAATCTAATGTTGATAATCCATCTCGATTTATAAGTGAAATGTGATTAGATACTTCATTTACAAATCTTAATTGATTATAACGAGTGTGTTTATCTTTCCATCTTTGTCCATCAAATCCATTTTCATCGTGTTTTAAAGATTTAAATAATCCACTTCTTCTATATGGGATTTTAACTTCAGTATATGTTGGTATATCTAAATCTACAATTTCACAATTTACAATTTCACCGTGATTTTCGTTTCCTGATAAATCGGTTAGTTTGTAGTACTTTATGTAATTAGAATCGTAATAAGTATTTAATGAATTTGATGAATTGTAATTATCAAAATTTTTATTTAACAAATTAGTTTCGTTTTTTGATATATCTAAAATTTCATTATCAGTTAAAACTTTATCCCATTGTGCAAAACTATCAATATATCCTTTAAAAAAGTTTGGTATGATTTCTCTATTTGGGTCACCTACACCTAAATAATAATAGTCTTTTGTATTGTATTTGTAAAGTTTTTTAAAATCATCTATCCGACCAATTTCTAATCCATCTTGATAAATTTTAATCAAATTTGATAACGAATCAAAACTGACTACCATATTGGTTTTATAATTTGGTTTGATATTTGAATTTACATATAATGGTGTTAATTTTGAATCAAAACAACAAAAATTATATCGATTAAACGATGTATAACTTATACCAAAATCATAACCAGGAATACTAAATACAGTAAATTCATCCGAAGGTTTCTTATGATTGAGATATAATTTATCAGGAAAAAAAGAAATAAAAATAGAAAAACTTTGTCTGAAATCAATTGTATTTTTTACTTTAACAAAAGCATTTACACCATTTAATTTTAAAGACTTTCCTTCTGATTTGTAATTTTTAATTTTAAGTGTTTGTAATGGAATTGCTTTTTCCGAACATCTTAATCTTAAATCGTCATCTTCGTATCCCCACCCCCAGTATTTGTTTGAATACCCATCTATTTCTTCAAATTTATCAATTGGAAATAAAGTTACTCCACCAAAATATTCATCAAATACTTCACGAGTTTTTTCATTTTCTTGAAGTAAAAAATTTGTTGCTAAATGAATAGGAATATCTGAATATGAATAATCTACTGATTCAGGTATCATATCCACATCGTGAAATGCTACATAATCACATCGTTGTTTCTTTGCTTCCTTGAAACCGATATTTAGTAACATTCCACGATTGAATAATTTCGCATCATCTTGTTCTACAATAATGATTACATAATTATCATATGAATTTGAATCGAGATAATCAACTATTGATTTTTTAAATTGTTCAAGATGTTCATATCGATTTCGGTAAGGAACAATAATTCCTAACTTTTTCATTTTTATTATTTTGATGTATCTTTTCCATCAATATACTTATCTTTCCAAAGCGATAGATACCATTCTATTCTCGGTCCCCAAGTATCTTTATCAATTTCTTCAAACCAAACGGTCAATGCATCAAGAGAATTAGCAATTTTTTCTAATGCTTTCACTTTTCTCTCTTCTAAAATTTTTTGGTTTTCGTCTTCAGTTTGTTTCGTAACAGCCATAACTTTTTTTATTTTATTCGTATATATAAATATATTATTTTTTAAATTACTACAATTTTTTTAGTGAGTTTATCCCAATTTGAATACTCCCAATGATTGTTTACACTCATTCGTTCTAACATAAATTGAGGATTATTTACATCAATTTTCCAATCAAACATTTCAATCGATTTATACATTTTTAAGTATTCTTGCCAGTATGTATAATCTTCTTTTGTTTCGGATACTTCTTTCAATCTTTGTAATACAGTGGAATCCCATTTAAAATGATGAACCTGAATAAATCCTTCACCTCTTCCTATTGGGTATCTTTTTGGATGTTTTACATTATCTTTTCCCCAAGAATTTTTACCATCACCAAAATCAACATAATGTTGACCAGGGGTTACATTTACCGAACCTTTCATCACACAAACTTTATTTGGACAAGCACCACTCATTGGATATCTAAAAAATCCTGCAAGTGGAAACTCATTCCAAATATCAGTTTGCTGTGTTACTAATGGAAAATTACCATTCTCTCCTATTCTATCGATAAATCCACCAGTAATAAATTCCCAACCATTTTCTTCACATTCAGAAATCATTTCTCTGATTGGTTTGGGATAAATGTGAAACTCATCATCATCAGAAACTATCCACCATTCATTAGGTTTTGTTTGTTTTATTTCATTATATAATTCAGTTACTTTCTCCCAATTAAATTTTGATTCAGTAACTACTTTATACGGTCTGACACCAAGATTTATTACATCTTCTAAAATACCATCAAGTTCATGTTGTCTATATACAACTACATAAATGTTATCAACTATACTTTTATAGTGATTTAACATATGTCTTAACATTGTAGTATTATGACCTACAACAGTAACTAAATTTAATTTTTGCATCTTTGAATAAAAGTTAAACCAGTAGATGCTGGTTTTGTTCTTAAAATACCATTATTAAAAAAATTAAAAACTTCCCACTCTGAATTTTCTTTTAGTTCTTTTACAAATCGAGATGGACCATTTGAGTATTCTTGATGATTTTCTGATTTAACATCATGAGTAACAATATGTTCTTTTTCATAAGATGAATCAGTATCATGAATTGAAATTATACCCCAAGGATTTAAAAGTTGTGAATACAATTCAAAATCTTGTTTTACATTTTCATAAGAATGTCCAGCATCAATATGTAAATAATCAATTTTAATATCTTCTTTGACAAAATAATTGTAAAACGAATTTTCAGTTGTATCTAAAATAATTCTACAAGGAAAGTGTTGTCTAAAAAATGATTCTTCATCTACCCAATCAGTTTGGCCACCAATACCATTCGAAGCATCTACAAGAATAGTTGTTCCAATATCACCCCATTCCATTAATTTATTACCACCAAAAATTTGTTGTTCATGTAATTCCATTCTTGCCTGAGACATTATTCTTGGAATGAATCCACCACCACTTCCCAAACAAACACAAGTTTTTGCTCTCATGTATTGGATTACCGAATAAATTAATAACCCATCACCTAAATGTAAATCAGTAGCACCATGAGTCCAACGATATTTGATTGGATTCAATTCGACAAAAAATTCACCATCAGTATCTTTTTGTTGAGTTTGGTTATTTGTAAAAAAATTCTTTACGATGTTTAAATCGATTATGCTACCCATAGTATTAATAGCTTATAGTATATACTATTTTTTTATTATTATTTAATTTAATAGCTTAATAGCTATTTTAACTACCCCCCTACCCCCCTTCAAGTATAAGTATAGAGGTTTCTCCCAAACGATATATATTTATATATAAATTTTAAAAAATTATCTGAGCAGGATATTTCGTACATCATCTATCCACTTTTCTACATTATCAAATTTCAGCATATAAGATTTTAACCTTGTAAAATTTTCCAACCGAGTCTCATACGAATCTCTTAAAATAATTTTAACCATTTTATCAAACTCCATCTTTGTCCCTGCTCTATATTTGTATTCTAATTCAGGTGCCCAATCTAAATTTAAAATTGGTAATTTTCCATAATCAACTGCCTGAAAAATTGAATAACCAAATGGTTCTTGGAAATAAGCACCATGAAAAATACCCCAATTCTTTAACATAAAAAAATGATGAATATCAGGGTCCCATTGATAAATATCAATATCTTTCAATGTGTAAGTTGTAGTATCTCTTAAATTTTTTACATCGTGTTGTGATGTCAATGCAAAACCAACATGACCATTCATCCAATGTAAACACTTTCTAGTTTCTGCACGAGATGCAAATCCTATTTTTCCATTATCCACATGGGTTGTCAACGGTAAGTTGTGTTTAAACTTATAAAAATTTGGTATTTCGTATGTATAATTTGGAAACTCCTCTAATAATGATGAGTGATTATTACCTATCCACACTCGTTTTCTAAATGTGGAAAGATACTCATGATAAAATTTTTCATCAATATTTGTTTGTGTTTGAATTTGTGTTAATTCAGGTATTTTATTCAACACATTCAGAATTTCTTTAGCATACGCATGAACGAATACTGTTTGAAACTTATCCTCATGATGCCATATATGAGGTCTTTTATGGTAATGTGGATGTAAGACATGAATTTCCTTACAAGAACTTAACCATTCCTCTGTTATATCAGGATTATCTCCATGAAAGTGATAAGCAAGACCTTTTGGTAAAGAACTTGGATTAAAATTAGCAGGTCTTTTTGAATCAATTAGTAGTTTCCAAGTTTTCTTTAGAGGGAGAGTCGGCCACACATATTTTAAAAAATCATTTACCCACATATCCGCTCCACCAACTATTGTATTCCCAACACCGGTAGAAATAAAAATTTTCATATTTTAATATAACTTTTATTTAAATAATTGTAATTTATTTTTCCAAATATTGTTCATCTACGGCAAACCACATTGATAATGTCAATCGTTCACCTTTTTCAATTTTTTTTACACCATGTAAACAACTTTCATCACTTTTGAATATTAAAACAGAACCAGTTTGTGGTTTTGATATATATTCTATTTCTTTTGAATTTTCTTTCAATATTATAGTTTCACCTCCAGAAAAATCTTCATTTATATACATAACTGTCGTATATGTTCTCATGTGTAAAAGATTTTTATCATTTTCATATCCATTATCTTTATGAATTGACATTGATTTTCCCTCTTTCCACATCACTAAAGTGGTTACATTTGGAAATACATCTACATTGAACGATTTTTTGACCAAATTTGTTATAGCATCTCTACATTCAGAGATTTCATTTTTTATTTCGGTATTTTTTAAAAAATTCCAATATAGTGTATTTCCTTCAAACCAAGGTAGTTTATTTATATCATTTAAATGATTGTTATGATTATTTTTATAATAGTTGAAAATGTTATTACAATAATTTGTATCTATAACATTATCATATCTAAAAATTAAATTTTCTTTAATAATCATAATTTTTTAATTAAAGACAAGTAAATGGTCCACTCATAGATCCACCACTCCAAAGATAATACCCACCGTCACCTTGTAAATATACATTAAAAGGCCATAATCCACCATCACAATTACTAACTGATGAACTTGGTCCATAATATAAAGTAGAATTATTAATACTTGTTGTACTAAAATATCCATTTAATAATCTAGGAGTATTACATACTTGAGTTGTTGTTGTACCCGAATTAACTCCCTCCAATAAGAAACAAGGAGGTGGTGGCGGAGGAGGCGGTGGAGGTGGTGGACTCAAACTAGTATCACTTATAATAACGGTATTAGAAGTAGCAAGTATAGGACCAGATGTACTATCTTGTCTAAGTTTAATTACAAATACCTCATCACCTTCAGTAGCAGAATCTTCTACTAAAGTACGAATTAAGGTTGCACCATTACTATTAATTGTAATACTACCATCAGTTGTATTGTCAGTAAAATCACCTGCAGATGGAGTATTTAATTCTCCATCTGGTGCATTTGTTGTCCAATATATAATAGTTCCATCACCAACATTGGTAGTTACGATTGTAAATGTAAACGAACCTCCTTCATCAACAACGGTAGGAGAACCAGTTATTGCATAAGTAGGTGTTGGAGGAGGAGGTGGAGGAGGAGGTGGAGGCGGAGGTGGAGGAGGTGGTGGGGCCACAATACTCCTTCCATAAAACTCATCCATACCCAATTGATCAGTCCCAAGTGTATTGTAAGAAACAGAATAAGCAGTACCAGCGGAAGCCAAATCGATTTGAGTACCGGATGCGATTCCTCTATCGGTATTCATATCGTTCATACTAATTTGACCTGAACTTGGTAATGCCATTATTTATTCTTTTTTAGTTCTTCAATTTCTGCTTTTAATTCTTTTATACACTCTACTAAAAGTGGTACTACTTTACTATAATCAATAGTTAAATAATCTTCGCCAGTTTTTGAACCTCCTTTTCCATCATCATCAACTGGTGCAAGGGTTACAATTTCTGGTAGGACTTCTTGTACTTCTTGAGCAATTAAACCAACTTGTTTTTTCTCATTTTTTTCGTATCCAAGTGATTCAGCTAATTCACCTTGAGTATAATAAACTCCATTTAATTTTTGAATTTTATCTAATGGATTTTCGATTTTACCTTGAATATTTTTTAATCTTTTATCAGAATAATAAGCAATTACGTTACTATAACATTGTATATCTTTTAATACTTGAACAATTCCATTATCATCAACTCTAATTCGTAAAGGCAGTGTGTTAACACCATAATTAGAGTCAAGTTCAGGAGAACCAGTATGTAATCTAAAAGTAAAACCTGCCATTGATAAACCACCACCATCTTTAAGATTACTTTGGTTATAAATCCGTGCACCATTCGTATATGTTATAAAACCAGGAGCTTCTCCAGGTCTATCATAAATCATTGCTTCTTGGGTTTTTGGTAACCATTGTGTTGGGTCTAATGAAGCATTTGTGGTAGTTGTTGGTGCACCATCATCGATACCTGTATAAAAAGTAGATGATTCATAAGGTGAATGAAAAAACAAACCATCTACTCGCATCCCACCTTTTGAATCATTAAATACACGAGATTTTCCAGCAAATGGTGCACCACCTATTGTATTATGTCTAAAATATCGTTGTGAATCTCTATTAACCACAAAACCACCATTATTAATAAGTGTAGAACGAAGTGGTATTGCTTCAGTTACAGGGTTATTGATAGTACCGGTTGATACTTCAAATCGGGTATCACTGCCTTCTAACAATTCAATTTTATTAGATGATGAATTTAATTTAATTGTACTTCCTGATTGAGTTTTAAAAATACCAGTACTATTTACACTCCATCCACCAATAGTTGCAGAAGTTGCAGTTACATTTCCAGCTGAATCCACACTAAATAACGGAGATGAAGCATTTGGTACATTTATAGTACCACCTACAATAGCACCACCTTGAACAGTACCAGTAAAAGTACCACTGCCACTTACAACTAAATTACTACCATCCCAATACAAACCACCACCTGAACCAACTAATGACATTATACCACTTGTTCCATTGCTTCCTATAAACACACCAGTGTTTCCATAAGCTTTAGTGGCCTGACCAATAGAAATGTAAGGAGAAGTTGTTCCACCTGCAATAGTTATGTTTGCATTACCTGAAGTATTTGTACCAACGTTTATTGTATTTTGTACGAACGATTCTCTAAATATAGCAATTTCAGCAGCAACAAAGAATGAATCGGTACCAAGAGATTCCCAAAATGTACCAGTATTTAAATCTGGTCTTTTATTTAAGTTAGTAGTTGCGTTTGGTAAAGTTGCATAATAAGTTCCACTATACAAAACTGCATCTCTACGAGTTGGTACATCATCAGTATCGAAATAAGTAACTGATGCACTCCATGGTCCTCGGAATACAATACCCGGTCCGTCTGCTCCATCTGCTCCATCAGCACCATCAGCACCATTACTTCCCGATGGCCCTTGTGAACCACTTGCTCCAGTTGCACCAGTATCACCAATACCGGAAACACCAACTTCAAAATCAATAGTTCTTCCAGTAAATTCGGTACCCTCTGAATTTCTATAAGAAAGAGTTACTACACCACTTGTACCATTTAAATTACTTGGAGTATTTGGAGTGATTGTACCATTGCCATTATTTGTAGCATTTGTGACACTTGTTATATTAAAAGTACTTGCTCCACTTGTATTGTATGTATAATTTGAACCACCTTCATTTACTACAACAGTTACATTACTTGGTGTTCCTATCCCAACTAACGAACCACTAACCACTGTTTGTGATTGCGGATTGGCAAAAATATTTACAACTGGTGCAGAACTTCTTACTCGTGATACGGTTGCAACTACATTTTTTGTACCTGTTACACCTTCACTATCGGTAAAATTGACAGGAATAGTCACCGTTCCACTATCAGAAGTCATTGATGATGCATTACTTGAAAATACAAATGTATTAGTAGAGACACTGCCCGCTAAACCACTTGAACCTGTCGGTGTTCCTAATGAAGTAAATCTTGATACTCCACCTTCTAAAGCAGTTACGATTAAGGTTTGTGGAGTTGCAGAACCACTACCACGAGAATTTGATTGTATTGATTGAGCAGTAGGAGTTACTGCAACTTCAACATTTGGTACTGCCCTTTTGGCTTTTGTATATGATACAATTTTTTGAAATGATTGTGAAGTAGAACTATCACCTGCAAGATATTCTATATTTAAAGTTAATGAACCACTGTCTGCAGACATTGCAGAAATAGAATAAAATTGATTTGTTGGTGAAGTTGAAGTTGGTGTAACTCCACTACCAACAATACTCGTAATATCAAAAGTATTTTTTAATCTACCACCACTTATATCATCATGTAAAATTTGATTCCCACCAATAAACATTTGAACCGAACCTGAACTAGCATCAAAACCACCAACAACAGTACCATTTGAAAATGCAGGGAAAGTTGTTGATTCATTTGAAAGAACTAACGATATGCCATCAAAATTTATTACTTTGGAAAGTGTAACTTCATCAGTTTGTTGGTTACCAAAAATATCGGATGCCGTAAATTGATAGGTGACATCATTAAAATTATTTGTAGCAAATGATGCAGAAAATTGTGTGGCAGAAATAGTATAAGTATCAATCCCATTGACAGTATCAACGTAAGTCAAACCTGGTCTATTACTACCACTATTAATCGTAATTGGTGCTACTAATGATGCTAAATTCTTTCTATGAGCTCTTACAGTTATACTTTGCCCAGTTGGTTTTGGTGAAAGAGTAGTTGGTTCATAAATAAATTGATTTGCATTTGAAGTTACAATCAATTGTGGTGCATTCTCCCCATCCTCTAATCTAAATATGGTTTCAAATTCTTCTAAACCATCCAATGATGCAGTATAAACAATTGACCCGACCGTATATGAAGTGTCACTTCCACTAAAATTAGCAATAGTAAGTAGTGCTCCAGCTGGAGTCACATTAGTCAAAAGACCAGGATATGTTCCTGAATATGAACCAGGATTTATATAATTACCATTTATATCAAATGCAGCAGAAGCAAATGAGATTGAACCAGTTAAGTTCTGAGCAGTTGTTTTAAATTGAATTTGTTGAAATGGTGGATTACCCAAAGAACCAGTTGAAAATCTAAATGCAGTTCTATCTGATTCAAAATTTAGTAATTTACCACTTGTTGGAAAATCGTTACCACCATCAAATGTGGCAGAGGCAACAACATCGACTGGTATATAGTTGTTGTTTATATCATAAAATTCAAATCGGAAATCAAATGTTTCTATTCCAAGTTTTCGTGGTATATCTTGAATCAAAAGAAACTCATCAGGTGAAAACGATGTCTCTTGAGCATTCTTTAAAGATATGTTTGAAATGTACCAATCGGAACCACTAATATCAAATACCAATTTTGCATTAGAAGATGATATAGGATTTGCAATAATATTTTGACTAACTATTTGACGAGTTTTAAAAATATCGGAACCACTTACAGTCAGGAATGTTTGTTGATACCCATCGGATGAAGATAAGTATCCACGAAGGTATTCAGACCCATTTAGAGAACCGCTAATGAGTGTTTTAAAGGTTAGAGTATATTCCACATCTTTTGTAATAGAAAACGATTCTGATGTGATTAATTGTTGTATTCCACCTGCCGAAAAATTATAATCAGTTTTAACTGAAGATTGGAGCACATCCACATTTATACTAATAGGATGTTGGTTTGATGATGATACCCAATAATTAGATAAATTCGTTTGAGTAAAATTACCATATGAAATTTCGGTATCAGTTGATACGGTTATGTCTCTTAATAATTCTGATGATTCTAATTTGGATTCTTGAACAAATTGAAAATCGGTAACTTCATTTCTTGATTTTCGGAATACCTTTACTCTCGCAACATCACCAACAAAAGTTTTAAGATTTGAAATATTAATTCGTGCAAAAGAACCAGTTAGAGCAGAATCAGTTACAACTTGTCCTTCTAAAAATTCAAATGTAGTTGTGTAAGGAGTTGATGGAAAATTTTGAACTATATTTCCAGCCGAATATGGAATATCAACAAGAACTTCTTTATTGTTTAAAACTTCACGAACCACTGGTGAATATCCAAGTGATGGTATTGTTATATTATTCTCATCTACTGATGCTGTCCAGTTCGTTGCATCAGTAATCTTTAGTTTATAACTTGTACCAGCAGTCCAAGTTGAAAGATTTGAACCAAGTGATGGCTGTAATGCAATTCCTTCCAATGAACCACTTTGTGTTACACTTGGTATTGTCTTGGAAAATATTGGTTTTACGAGTTCGGTAATGGAAACTAATGGTCTTCTATAAAATCTCACAGTATCCTCGTTAGAGATGTTTCTGTTGATTTTAAAGGTTCTTTCCCACTTGACATTGTAAACACCCTTCCATTCGTTTGGAATCGGTAGGATGGTTCCATTTTCGTTTATATACTCTTTTAATTCACCAAGTACAGTAATCTTACCAATACCAATAGGAGTATCAGGATAGACATGAACAGAGACAAGAGATGATACTCCCTCGTAGTAATCAGGAATACCTTTACCAGGTTCAAAATAAACTGGATTTCCTTCAACATCCAAGATTTCTATTTTAACCTCGGTTGTCTCCTTTAAGAATTCAGAACCTTCAATTAGGAACCCATTTTTACCTCCACTAAAAGTTTCCTTGAATTCGGTGATTCTAAAAAAATCCGAATTAGGATTTCTATCAACTATGAAAGTTGAAAAGTTAGAAAGATTTTGAAAAGGTGAAAATGATTTTATAATTGCCATAAAAAACTCCGATACGATAATAAATATCGTGTTTTTTAATACTTATTAATAAAGTATATAGAAATATATAGAAAGTTATAGTAATCTATGGAAAAAACAAAATACACCACAATTCAGATAAAAAAAGAAACCCATGAACTCTTACAAGATTATTGCAAGGAACATGGGTTTAAATTAAGTGGATTAGTTGAATCTCTTATCAAACAAAGAGTGTTACAACCAAAACCTCAAAATGTATTAAAGGTTAGAACTTAACCTGAGAGAATCCATTTATCTTTTTAATCTCCACTAAATTATCTACTACATCTCTCATTGAATCGATGTGAGAAATAATCATTACAAAGTCGAATTGAGTCTTCAAGTAGGTAAATAACATAAATAACGATTGTAAATTCTCACTATCCAAAGTACCAAACCCTTCATCAATTACCAAGAAATTTGGTCGAGGTAGGTTACATACATTGATTAGAGCAACTCGGATTGCAAGACCTGATATAAATCGTTCCATACCACTACACATCTCCAAACTCCACTTTTGGTCACCATATACAAGGTATGCATTGATGTTCTTACCATCCATCTCTAACTGCATTCCAAACTCTACAATCTGACCTAAAATGTTATTTACCTCACCTTCAATCATTGGGAGTGCCTTTTCAATCAATTCATACGAAACACCATCTTTACCAAGAGCATTCAAGTAATAATCAAATAACTTGGATTGCTCTTCAAGTTCTTTAACCTCTTTGATTTTAGCCTCTATGGTTTCTTTTTGATTTTGAAGAGCAGAAATCTTACCATTTAGTTTTAGAATTTGAGAATTTAGTTTAGTTAAATTATCTTTAACGATTTTTGATTTATCTCTGACAATGGTTATTTCTTCTCTAATTTCTTTGTTTTTCTTGATTTGTTCTTCGTTCTTGTAATACTCATCAATCAATTGTTGTTGTTGATTGATTTGAGATTCCAACCTAACTTCCTCGGTTTCTTTAGTAGAAAGTTGATTATGCAATTGAGAAAGTTCTCTATCAATTTTATCTTCTTTTTCTTTTGCTTCTTTGAGATTTTCCCAATCTTGAACCAATCCTTTGGTTTCATCTATGATTTGAACTAATGCATTTAATTGAGTAGTAAAATTTTCTACTTGAATTTTTGCATCTACAATAGAAAAATTTACTCGTTTCGTTTCTTCAAAAATAGTTTGTGAGTTCTCCATACAAACTTCACATTTCTCATTATATTTATGAGATTCCAAGTGTTCTTTTTGAGAATTTAAAGAATCTAATTTGATGTTTAGTTTTTCAATTTCCGATTTAATTTTAGAAATATTTTGTTTTGTATCGGTAATTTTATTGATTGCATCACTCAATTCATCCTCATCATACCCATCAATGATTTCTTCCAAAGTCACTTGTAGTTCTTCACGATGTGTAATTCGTTCCTGAAGTGCACCTTTTGATGCTTTTACATCATCTAATTTATCTTGAAGAATTTTTAATCTACTTTCTAAATCATCTATTGATACACCACTATCAGAATTTAATTTTACAATTTTCTCGTTTAGTTTAATAATTTGTTTGTTTAGAGTATCCTCTTCATCTTTTAATGAAGTTTGATAGATTTCCAACAATTTGAACTCATTTTTATCAGTTTTAAGAGTTGTATCAATCTCTGCTAATTTTGTAGTAAAATCATCTGATTTGAATTTTCTAATGAGTGTAGCGTTATCTCTATTCTCATCCGATGCCAAATTATACAATTTATCAAATATATCTACACCGATGAATTGAGAAAGGATTTCCTTTCTTTCTGATTGTGATTTATCAATAAAGAGTGCATTGTTTCCTTGCAAAGAAAGAGTAGTTAGTACAAAATCTTCAAACTTACCCAAATACTTTTCAATGTTATCATTAGTTTCTCTTCGTTGTTCTCCATTTAGGGATTCAACTACTCCACCATCTTCTCTCCAAAAATTTACATCAACTTTAACTGCAGTTTGTTTTCGAACATACTTTGCACTTCGTTCGATAAAATAATCCACACCATCAATTTCAAAGTTAAACTTACAATAGAAATTATCTTTTTGATTGTTTAGAATATTTTTTGCAGAAGTAGTTCGTGATGTTTTATCATAGATACAAAACGAAAGTGCATCAAATAGAGATGATTTGCCACTGGCATTTGGAGCAAAGATACCCATAATACCTTGTGCTCTATCAAATCTTACCAAGTTTCCTTCACCATATGAGAACATATTTGAGAACTCTAAACTCTTTGGAGTCCATAAAATGTTTTCAGGTAGGTTATCTGAATTGATTTTAGTATTCAACTCTTTATTAATATCGGCAATCTTATCTAATTCAGAATCTTCTAAAAGATATTGTCTTTCCAAGTAATCTCTGATTAAAGAGTTTTGGAAAGTTTCATCCTTCACATTACCAACAATATTTTTATTTAGTTTCGTATTCGTTTTCAGTTGTCCGATTGTATCGGTTCTGGTTACGGTTACCTCATCTACCTTAAACATCTTTTTAAGTTCTGCAATACAAATCTTCATCTGAGATGCTTCGGTATTTGTAAATCGTAATCTTAAACGAGGTTGTTTAGGTAATTTAGTATCAATTTCATCAAACACCCATTGAGGAATACTTCCATCAACCACATCGATGGTCAAGAACCCATAATCATTATGGATATGATGTTCGGTAAAAGTTCGAGTTGGAACATCCCATAATAAATAACCGTGGTTTTCCAACATCTCACCATGATTTTGTTGAACCATTGAACCTGCGTACGCAACCCACTCATATCCTTCCCCAAAGGTTTGTCTCTTGTGAATATCACCCAACATTGCCATATGGAACCCATCAAACATATCTACTTGGAATGAGTTTGAAGAAACTGTATATCCAATATCAGTTTGTGCTTTATTTACTGGGCCGTGAAATAAACATATTTTATTTTCTCCTTCGATAGTGTCACCTTTGGGCCAATTTGATTTGTTATCAAGAATAGAATAAACCACAAAGGTTAGATTATGGATATTATACACTCCAGTATCACGAAGATAATGAATACGAGGATTATTAAGGTTTTCCACTATTGGAGTAAGTACATCCAATCTATGTGAGTTGTTTAGATTACAATCGTGATTGCCCGTAATTAAAATTGTTTCTCTTAATTTAGAACACTCGGTTAAGAACCAAGAGATTTCTTGAATAAGTTCGGGAGACATTTCGGTTTTTGCATGGGCAATATCACCTGCGATATAAATCACCGAATCTTCGATATTATCTTTCTCAACTTGTTTTAAGAATTGATTGAATACTAATCGGTACTCTTTGTGTCTTTGCAAATTACGAATATGTAAATCTGCTAAGTGGTAGATTTTGTTTATAACCATTATTTGTAATTGTTTCTATCAAAAATAAATTTTTGATCTTTTAATAACCTAAAATTAGAATTTATATTATCTTTGTTTTGTATATAATAACTATGTAAATCATTTAATGACATTTTATTAATAATATCTAAATTATTTTTATATTGTTGTAGTATGGAATCGTGAGTTAATTGCGGTGTTAAATCAAATAAATCATCTGCCATCCAAAATCCTAATTGTTTCAAATAATTATTAATATATGCACTACCTAAAATTAAAGGTATATTTTTGGATATAAAAGGATTCCATGATTTTTCACTTAAATGCATTTGACCATCTAATAATATAGCAGTTTCTAATATACAACTAACATATGATGTCATTGTAATTGGTAAAGGTGGCATTTCAACATTTATATCACCTTGATGTGTCATTTCTTGTGTACAATCTAAAACAATAGGAATAGTCTTGTGTCTAAACTCTATTAGTTCTGCATCTATATCAGTGTCATTATAAGACCGATTAAATGAACTATATCCTAGCCAAGAATCATGGTTTAATCCTATATCATGCACATATTTAAAAATTTTTATTCTTTCTATTTTGTCCACACCAACTATCATATTCATTTTTTTCTGACGAAAATTTTTGATAAACTGATTTGTGACAAAATCAAACTCATTCCAATAATATTGAAGAGGTGCTCTATATCTAAAATAATTAAAATTATGTTTATCAGTAACAATATTAAATCTATTTGAAAAATAAGTAAGATTTTTTGTATCAAAAAAATCAGTTTTATTATCATCATCAACTAAAAATATTTTACATTGATATTTTTCTGATATAAAATTTGCCTTTTCAATAAGGGTTTCTAATGAATTTGTAAAAAAATATGAAACATCAAGTATTATTGAATCATTTGGTCTAATATCTATCTTTGATAAATGTGAGTCTAATAATTCAATAAAATTATATCTCCATGAATTTTGTTCTAACTCTAATGGATTTTCAATATTAATAAAATTAACCGGTTCTTTAAAGTTAAACAAAGAGTGCCAGGCAGTATAAGAACCTCTTTTAATATGTATTGGAATTACATGAATCATAAATTAAATAATTTTTGTTTAATGACATCATCAAAATTGGTTTCTTTTGATTCTTTCAAAATCTGATTTACTTTTGAAAATCCCATTTCACCTGCATCTTTATCCGATGGAATTATATTTCTAACTTTTATACCTTGATTTCCCAACTGAACTACATAGTGTAGTGCTTGTTGTTGAGCATCATTATCGAGAAGAATGTTAATATGTTTTACACCCTTATCATATATATTTTCCATTAATTTTTTTGGAATAAATTTACCAAGAATTGGAATAGCATTTCGTTTTACTGAAATTGCATCAAAAACTCCTTCTACAATAGTAATGGGTTCGTTCCAATTTATTTGGTTTTCAAACATTATTACATTTTTGGAAACTGGTGGATTTTTGTATTTAAACTTCTCCTCCTCGAAAACTGATCTTGCGATGAAGTAATTGAGTCGATTATCAGCATCATAGGAAGGAATGATAATCCTACCAAAATAAATACCGCTATCAACATAGCCAATGTTATACCTGATAATATCTTCAGTAGTAATTCCACGAGAATCTGCATAATGTTTTGCCTTTTTATATGTTGGATTTAACCCTTTCGGTTCATATAGTAATGATTTAAATTCATTCGGTAATCGTAATTCTATTTTTTCCTCATCGGAATCTTTAGAATAGATTACATAATCATCACCGTATATTTCGTAAAGTTTTTGTAATTTCTTGGAATCTACATGGAGTTTTCTTAATAAGGAAGTTATTCTCTTACCTTTGGAATCACATACCCAACAATGCCACTGCTGAGTTTCTAAATTAATTTGTAGTTTCTTTTTGTGATGATGACAAAATGGACAATGATGTGCTTGTTCATCTCCCTTCATAGAAGTTCCTGCACCTAATACTTCATCGAGTATGTTAATTACGAGTGATTTATCTCTGATTGAGAGCATGCATACACAATTTGTTTACACAAATATACGAAAAAGTTTTCACTATACCAAATCTTTTCGGAAAAACTTTCCAAGAAGATTATCATTTAACGCCTTTTTATCACCAAGTACATTGTGTGCAAATTGTTCTTGTAATTCGTAATAGGTAAGTGATTTGGTGTTGGGGCAAAAACGAAGTATTCGTAATTCTAATTGATCATTATCTTTATCTTTAAACCAATCTTGAACCGTTTTATTTGAGGAACGATATGTTTTCCAATCTGATTCTTTGGTGATCATCTCGTATGTCTTTAACCTTTTATCAGTTAATGAAGCAATTTCTTTTTTACCAAAATTTCGTTTTCGTGTTGATAAAACATTTTTCTTTCCAATATAATACTCACCAGTTTTTCCATTAGTAATTTTGTAAATAAAACCAATAGTACCTTCTGGCATGTCATTTAGTTCGGTTATGAAACTTCCCTTATATATCCAACTCATAGTTAAAGATGCTAAAATCATTTTTATATTTATTTCTTACCCAATCTTTTATCCACTCTTCATTATAGTATTGTTTATATAACTTATGTGTGTTTAAATTTGGATGTTTTTCCCAATATATGTTTCTATTTAGATGTGGGATTTCGGTTAATGGTATTCCAATTTGTTTGGATATGTGTTTTAAATCATTTTCAAAATTTTCATATCTACCAACAAATGAAACTTTTTTATTTTCTCGTTGACCGTGGTGTAAATAGTATTCTTGCGAAAAGAAAAGAAAATCTAATGGTTCTATTGATTCTATAAAACTTGAAAATAGTTGAATATTTCCCTCTCGTTTTTTGTGTTCATACCAAGATGCAAGACGAGTAAAAGGATTTCGGACAAATGAAAAAATAAAATACCCATCAACATCCATTAATTGATTAAGTGTACCGTGAACCATAATTTGTTCTGATTCAGGTACACTTAATAAAATTTTTGATATAGAATTACCACCAGTTTTAGGTATATGAATAAACGCCCACTTTTGTGTACGATTGATAATTAACCCCACTTATAACAAATTAAAATTATTTTCTTTCAGTTATATCTGAATATTTTTTTGAATTGGTATATCCACCAGTAAGATTTCCTAACTTACCACCTCTAGCTTTTTCTATTTGTTCTTCACTAACTTGTAGTTCGGAACTATCGAAATCTTTTGCAGTGAGTGGTGTTCTATCCTTCTTTAGTGGAAGTTTAGCAAACTCACTTTTCTTATACATTTCTTCAATTGATGCCATGATTATTCTTCTATTAGTTTATAAAATCTTACAGCTTCCAAATCTAATTGTGGATTCTCTTCTTTGTATTTTCTAATACCTTCTACGATATGACTGTCAGGATTCTCATCCCATTGAAAACAATTGAATTCGTGATTTCCTTTTAGTTCATCTAAAGCATCAGCAGTAATAGATGGAATTAGTTCTTCACCTAAATAATTTAAGATTTGATAGTTCATTTTATTTCCTTTTTTAAAATATAAATGTTGTAACTTTTATATAAATATCATTAAGTGTCAAAACGAATCAAAAAGTTCAAATCGTAATCAGGTAAATTCTTAATTGGGTTTGGTAATTTTGCTATAGCAACCATATCACCATCGTCATCATATAACCCAATAGTTGTGATATATGGTGCAAGATATGAACCAGTTGGGTCTATTGATGATGAATTATAGTAATCATCCCATGTACCAACTTTGGTGGAATCAATAGAACCAGAGTAAAATCTTCGTTGGGTTATATCTTCTATTTCTTTTATTTTTACTGTCTTTGCAGGGGATACATTTGTGATTGGAGTTGTTTCAAAATAATAAGAACCACTTAAAACAACATCAACTGCAGATGGATTTTGAGAATAATTAAACTCTCCTGCTTTTACCGAAATAAGAACTTCGGTTTCATAAATAGTTTGTGTAGAACGATATTCTAATTGATATGAATTTAAATCTTCACTTGAACCTGAATTAAATACAATTATACCTTCTGAATAGAATACATTACCATACGATAATGTTACAATTCCAATATCTTCGAAATCGAGTTGATATGTAAATTTTATAATACCGGTTTCAAAATCTATTGAAATAACATAATAAGTTTCAGCATCACCATCATCAAGTAATACTATTGCACCATTATTTAAATCAAACGAAATAACATCTATATCATATTCATTACCGCCTTGTTCGATTGTTAAAATAGCAAGTTCTGCGTCAAATCTTGTAAAATTATAGGTAGGAATTGGGTCAATTATATTACCAAACCCATCATCAACTAATTCAGCACCTTGATTCGTGGTTAACTTAACCGATTTCTTTTTTATTTGTTCACCGAATTTATTTCTATCAATATCAATTACATAAATCGTATCAGAAATATTTCGTTCACTAAGTATATCAGCTAGATTTTTATATGAACCAAATGTATTAAAAATATTACCATCGAGATTATTATAATACTTGGATTTAATTGATTGATATAAAGATTGACTTACTTCCGATAAAGATGAAGTACTCGCAAGAGATGTAGGGTATACACTATCATCTACATTCCAAAGTTTATACACTTGGAATTTTCGTTTAGTAATATTTGATTTTGGTATTGATTTTAACATAATATATTCCTACTTTATATAAATATACTAAAAGAAAAAACCCCATATTACTATGGGGTTGAAACTCGATTGAGTCGGTCCTACGAGACTATCATAGGAGGGGTTTATTAGAAATCAAGTTTTACTTTGATTAGAACTTCTTTATCAAATGATTTTGGAATTGGTTGTGAAGTTTTTGCCACCGCAATCATTTCGTTTGCATCATTGTATAAACCAACTGTTGTGATGAAAGTTTTTGGGTCTCTCTCAAAAGTTGCTTCAGTAAATGAACCATCGGAACCAGTTGCAAATGTTGGGTTGTTTGAGAAGTTAAATTCTCTATTGGTTGCTCTTACAAAATAATGTGCAGTAGAAACATTTTCAGTTCTTCTAGCATCAAATTCAGCACCTAACTTAATTGCATTATATAATCTAATGTGATTTTTTTCTTCGGTAGCAGTTGACAATGAACCCGTCAATTCTGAACCTACAACTGAACCTATAGCTGCTGGATTAAGAACGATTAGACCTTGGTCTGGATAAAATAATCCGAATCCTTGGCCGTTAGAACCAGTGGTAGAATTTACAGTTGCTTCAGCATCAAATCCTAAATTTAATGAACCTGATGCTACGAAGAATACTCTGCCTGCTTTACCAACGGTATCGGAGAATTTTTTACCTGAATCATCTATAAATGTAAATAGACCATTGGAACCACTTAATGATAATTCCCAGTTTCCTGCATCCATTTTTTCTTTGTATCTGGCACGAGATACATTGATTACATAAATTGCGGAAGAATCTACACCACCAAGCTCAGTTCCATCGGTGAATGTAAAAAACTCATCATCTTGTTCCAATAGGATAGAACGATATTGTGCATAAGTTGCTTTAGAAGCTAGTGTTGAATTTGGATTTGAATCTAAAGTTTGTGAACCACTAGCAAATTTATGTCCATAAGCAATTGCAAACTGAACTTCTGCAGAAGCAGAAATTGCAGGGTCTTGATTATATACATTAATGTAGTAGTTTGATGAACTAGCAGCTGCTTGAGTAGATGATGTAAAGAATGTATTTAATTCACCACTATCACCACTCCAAAGTCCAGTAGTAACGATTTCGATTTTACCAGTCACTTGGTCAAACTCTCCAAATCTTTTATAGATACCCGTGTTGATGTTTCCACCCTGAGCACCTAATTTATCACCACCAGTTAAGTATTGGTTGATAATTGTTGATAATTGCTCAGATGTTAAACTACCTTGTTGTGCGTTTAAATACGCAGCTAATTCTTGGGTTAAGTTTACACCGGCTTGTCCTGTAATTTGTGCCATATCTTTTTAATTCCTCGTTTTATTATCTTGGTTGTACATAGGATACGGTTACTGGAATTGATTGAGAACCACCAGTTTCGTTACCATATACAGTTAAAGTTGTCTTAATTGTTGTAGTGATATTAGGATTTGGAATGAAAGTAAATGCCAATCCTCTTTCTACTGCTGCAGTTGTAGTGATTTCATCACCCAAGAATACTGGAATTGTTCCACTACCTGCTGCCAATCCTGAACCAACAATTGAACCTGCGTTTTTGTTAGCAAGAACTAAAGTATATCCCGCTTGAGTGTTACCACTTGGAGATGTAGTTGGTGTAAGGGATACTTGACCAGAATTTTGATTTACCGAAATAGACGGAACCCCAAATTCCACTTTAGGGATTTTGGTAGTACCTTTTGGTAAAGTTACCAATTTATATCTTAATACTTGAGTTTCATCTGGTGATGCTTCAGTAATAGGAATAGCTCTAATTGCTGAATCATAATAAGCAGACCCAAGTGGATGATCAGGTGCGTATAGGGTATAATCAATTTCATCATCACCCAAAGCAAACTTTGTAATGTTTAATCCTTCACCAGTTGCTAATTTTTCTCTACCTTTTTTTGTAAGGATAGCATCAACGGTAATTTCGGTATTATTTAAATAAGCCATAGTTTTATTTCCTTTTTACTTTCAATATATAAATATAAGTATTTTTTAATTTTGTAATAATAATTTTTATTCAACAATAAGTATTGGTTCTCCACTACCTCTACCAGTATCATTTACTCTTAATGTATTAGGATTAGTTGTAAATGTAACAACAGGTGAACCACCATCTAATGTGGTTGCTTGTGTTTGTTTAGAACCTCTAAAATAACTATTTTCAAGACCAGTTGTCAAATCACCAACATTTCGGTAGTGAGTTGGGAAATACCCATTCAATGGAGTTACTGAAACAATATTACCACCACTTGGTGTAGAAGTTTCGTTTCCATCCGAACCAGTAAATGGTAGGATTGTCACTTTATTTCTGAATAGAGTTTGTGTCACAAATTCTCTACCAAGTGATTCATCGTTTGAATCTATGTTTTGTGGTACTTCAACTTCATAACTTTCTTTTATCTCAAATATCTTTACTCTTTCTTTAATAGTGTTTCCAAATACATCAATGTAAGTTCTTATTGCATAGGAACTACTAGCAAATAAACCAAAACCTGCAACTGAAATAGAATCTTTATCCATACCAACTTGAGTAAATGAATCAGATTCATACTCTCCCATCAACGATGAACCTAATTTAGCATCAATCTTAAACACAATACCACCCATATCGGAACCTGAATTTACTGTCATAAATCCATATTGTGCAGATTCATCGGTAGTTCTATATGTACCTTCGTAATCACTTCGTTCACCAATCAATGATGATACATTAGTATCGGTAATCGTACCTTCGTATTGTGGATTTGTTACATCAAACACAACATCCTGAACTACTGATAAAGTAACTTCTTTTCCTTCACTTGTACCTATTATACTTACATCTTCTTGTGTACTAATAGTTGTTTCATAATCACCCTTTTCAGAAGTTGGTTTTCTCCATTTTACTTTACTTCTTTCTAAAATATGTGGTTCTATCAATAAACCCGAAGAAACTTTTGCTCTTGCAGGTACTAATGATTCCAAAGTATCAAATAAAGATTTATCAATATAACGAACTAATTGAATATATTCATTAAAATTTAAATCAAATCGTTGGAAATAGTAATTTCGTAATCTATCTAAATCAGAGTATCTATCATTATACTCATCACCAGGATTTCCAATATAATCATCAATATTAAAGTTACCCAAAGATTTTAAGATATCCATATTAATCTCTTTTATTGGAGAGAAGAATAATCCTAATCTATCGGTATCTATTGGTGCAGTATCAAATGATTTTTTAGTGGCACGAGATTTGTAATCAAGATTCACACCAAATATTGAATCTGAATTTATTTCATTTCCTTCAAAATCAAATTGAGTTTCGAATCTAAATTTATTTCCAAAGTTAAATCCAGTTTGTGGTACTGTTGCAGTTACATCTCTATCGTATGGAGTGTAATTATATGGATATGTTGTTATTGATGCAAATCCATTTGCAACTGAAGATGTTTGGTATGATTGAATATACGCAACATTCTTAATATCAACATCTACACCACGATTTTTCGGATATTCAAAATCATTTCTAAATATCAAATCAACGGTAGATGCCGAAATATGATTACCATCTATACCATCTGCAATTAAAGTGTGGTTATCAATTCGAGATTCAGATAACGCAGTTGTCCATAATCTAAATTCATCAATTGAACCAGTAAAGTATGGTTGAATACCACCAATATTTAATTCCGAACCACTCTTCCACGAAGTTGAACCAGTTGATAATAATAAACTAGATGAACCTTCGTTTCGTATTCTACCATTAAATCCTTCTTTTATATAAACATCAAATAATTCATTACCATCACTTATAGTTTTATTTAATGTAATGTGATAATAATCATCATAAAATACTGGTACATAATTAGTATAACTACTTGTTTCTACACCGCTACCACTTATACTAAATTTAAGTCTTCCTAAATAGTTAGAACCACTTTCAATTTCAAGTTTCCAACCTTCGGTTTGTGCAATTACTTGATTTTGTTTTTGAGTTGTATTGATTCTGAATTCTACTGAATTTGGATAATCACCATTAAATTCTTTCCAATCTACTGAAATTTGCGATGTACCATTTAAGTTCAATGCTGCCGTTCTATCTTCGAATGTGAATTTAGTAGTAGCATTTAATTGTGGGTCTTGTGGCCCACCGAATTCCATCACAGTTAATAATGATGCAGGAACACCATAACAAGCCATTGCAGCATGTAATGCTCTTTTAGTACCCTTATGTTTATTTAGATATGGTAAATTGTTTAGTAATCTTCTCCAAATTTCTTGTTGTCTATCTTTACCACTCATCGTGGAAATTTGAGTTCCATCTGAATGTTTACCGAAAGCATATTCCCATAGGAATTGTGATTTTACCCCCATATCAGCATCCCATCCAAGAGATTCTAACATATGGTAAATCAATTCGTCCTTAATACCTATTTCGTATTTGTGTTCTAATTTTTTTGATTGTTGTAAACCTTTGGCATAAGACCAAAGGATATCAAAATGTTGACCAATCATATTGAAGAACAAGATAAACTCTTGTCCTGCATCATCATCTTGAATATGCTGTGGTAAATTATTTACAAGATTAGATGTGTTGTTGTAATCATAATCTTCGGCAGATGTAATAATAGTATCATACCAATCCAAAGCAACCGTAGCAGTTGATGAGGACAATTGAGTTCCACCTGCACCTGGATAAGTTAACCCATCGGTAGAAGAAGAAAAATATAAAAATTTTTCAAATGAATCAAAATCATTTTTTACTTTTGTTATTTTATTAACATATGAATTAGCCTCATTTACAACAGTTAAAGAAGCAGTCCAATCGGTACCGGTAGTTAAATTTTCATATTTTTGATTATAAAATTCTATGAGTTTTACTTTGTAAATAAAATTTTCTACTCGTTCTTTTGCAGAAGAGTACTTTACAAAATTAGACCATCCCCAAGTATTATCACCATCAATTAAAAGTGAACCCGATTCAATTTTTGGCGTAGATACAAATTGTATATTTAAATCAGTTAACGAAAATTCAGATGAAGATACAAACTGTCCAATCAAATCACTAGAAGTACTTGAGCCACTAGATATTAATTCATCAAGAATTTGATAACCAATATCATCACCTAAATCAACACTAAAGTTTGGAGTTAGTGGAGTACAATTATTTGCTATATCTCCAATAATAGAAATTTGTTCTATCATTGGTATTGATTGAACCTTGGAAATCCAAACTATTTGATTTTCTTGTACTGAAGTTGGTAGTGGTTCGTATAATTTTAATACTAATGATTTGGGTTGATTTAATTTTCTTCTAAATGCATTTCCTTCCGCATCAAACCCTTCATCATAAACAGAAAAAGTTTCAGTATCAACACCCCAAGTTGCAATTAACTTATTATCACCACCACCAAAGTGTGCATAATGTGTTAATAAATTTGAAATCTCATCTTTAAAGATGTTGGTATTAAAATTTCTATTAAATGCTTCTCTAATATCAGAAACAACATTTCCTCTTTGTAATTTTAAATCACCTTTATCAAAAAGTATTTCAATTTCTTCAACAATACCTTCACTTAATTCATCACCTTCAATATTTGTTGGTACTAATAAAAGTTTAAATTGGATTTTATCAGTATCTTCGTTAAAAGTTGATTTAGCGGTTTGTAATACTTTTTGTACATTAAAAGTAGTTTTACCATTTGGTGAAAATCTACCCAATACAAATTCGGTATCTTTTTTACTTACATAAATGTCAATATAATTCGTATTAATTGATTGCCAACTAATATCAAAATCTACATTAAATCCAGCAAAATCCTTACCCTTAATCATTTCAGGGTAAGATATATTTGTAATATCAGGACCAGGTAAGAATGATTTACTAATTACATTTATTGATATAGTTTGTAAAGGTCCAATTCCACCTCGTATCGAAACTGGTTGTAAGTATAAAGTATGTTGACCTATATATTGTAGTTCAGTCTTTGTTAATTTTAACTCACCTGATTTTGGTAATTGTCTTTGTATTTTACCCAAAGACATTTGGACATAGTCAGTAGGTTGACCGAATTGAATAGCAGAATCTAAAGTATCATAAGTCAGTTCATATGGAATACTTAATGGATTAGAATCGTTTATATTCCATTCAAAAGAAGGTTGAGATACAACTAATTTAGGAGCAGTGGTATTAGGAACATTATTTTTAGTAGTTGTTATTCCTATTAATATACTACCTCCACCCAAATCGATTTGTAAATCTTCATCAACAAATGGTGTTTGATTTGCAAATCGTGGATCCGTTAAATTAGCAGAACCTTTTAATACTTTGATTTCACTTCTAAATTGTGTACCGATATTTTGTCTTTCGAATTTAATCCATTTCGAATCAGTTCTAAAGTTTACCGATTCCGAAATCAAACCAGTTTCAAATTCAGTAATATATCGAATAGAATTGCCAACAAATACATCTGCATCAATACGAATATCAGTCCCTAACACCGGTTGTGATAAATTTTCTTGTTGGGATGAAAAAGTAAATTGTATAGTTACATCGGGAGCATCGGTTGGATTAATAACGCGTACCACTCCCTCATTTTCTTTAAAGATAGTTGTTTTGTATGAAGTGGTAATTATAGCCATTTATTATGTTATTTATCTCTGTGCACTATTTCTATCGAATGAAGTACCTGCTACCGAAAATTCAGGTGTTCTAAACTGACCAGGAGTTACTTCAGTATCACCCGCTCCCCCAGCTAAAGTTTGTCCTCCTCCACCTCCTGCAGTTGCACCAATCACATTTGTCACTACTTCAGATGAAAGAATATATGTTTCTTGTGAATTGTTTGTACCATTAACTACCGTAATAATTTTGGGAGTTAGTAATTCAGTCTCTTCGAATTTCATAACATGCGGTGTAATAAAATTAGTATTAACACCATCAAGTAAAATACTTGCACCATTTGGGGATGATGTTATAGTAAAAGAAATTGTTCTACTTGTAGGTACACTTGTAACTGCCCCAGTAGTATCAGTAACAGTAGTAGTAACAGTCTCCCCTAATTGGCCGGTACCACCTCCACCATCACTTTCCGAAAGACTTGTTGCATCTTGTTGAGTAGCTGCAAGAGGGTTAGCAGGATCGAATTGTCTTATCCCACCACCTGCAATAACATCACCTACACCAATATTTGAAACATCTACTACTGCCATTATTCTAATTTATTTTATATAAATATTTTATTATTTTATTGTTGTGCTCCACGAGGTCTTAAACCACTTTCAACTGCAAATTGTGACCCCCTAAACTGGCCAGGTGTTACTTCAACAAACCCTTCACCTGTTGCTATAGTTTGTCCACCACTTCCACCTCCACCGGTTGTGTTATTTTCTTGTTGTGTTGTAGTTGATTCTATTGTAGGTGTCGAAGTTGGTCTTTCATTTTGGTCACTTTGTGTTTTTTGAACTTCTCTGATATCTCCGCCCTCTGCTATTTTAAATGAACCATCATAGTATGATAATATAAATTTATCATACTCGTTAAATTTTTGCATCTGTGCACCTGAAGCATTTACATATCTAACCGATGAATTATCTTTCCAACCATACCAAGTTTTTGTTACAACTTCGGTAGTGAGAGTTGGATTAGCAGTTATTGTGGTGTTAGTTTCGAATACACAACTACCATCATCTTCTTTTGCCAGAGGATTATAGTTTTTAGCATTAGGATTAGTACATCCTCTAACCACAAATTGAGAGTTATCAAACGCATCAGTATCATACTTGGTTCCTGAAGTAACTGTTTTTAGAAGTTGTTTTACTTCATCTAATGTTATTTGTTCATCTAATGTTAAGATATTCTCTTCTTGATATGTTCGTTTCGGTAGATATTTATCAATTACTTTTATCAAAATTGAATTTAAAGTTTCAACAATCTTTTCAACTGAAAGTTCTAAATCTCTTGGAGTAGAAAGTGGTTTCCCATAATTGTTAGATGAAATGTTCCAATCTCTATTTTCTACAAAGTATTGAGCACCTTCTACTAATTTTTCTTTAATTTGATTTACAAACAATTCCCAATTTTGTACTTTAAATTCCGATTGAATTAATTTAACATAATTTTCACCAGATGTAACGGTACCATTTAATGTTAAAAATGTTTTTAATACATCATCAACTTTAATTGATTCTACCATAGATTTTACAAAATAAATGGTATCATCTCTAAAATTTTTACCATTTAATAAAATATCTAATCTTTTTTGTAAATCATCATAAACCACTTCGTTTTCATCTTCCATTGGAAGGACCCGAATTTCAGTACGAGATGGTGATATTTCATGAATCCATAATTTATCTTTATCAATCGTTTCAGAACCAACTCTTCGGTTTAATAACGAAACTTGACTTTTAAAAATACCATTAGAATAACCAGCTTCAGTAATAAGTTTTTCTATATCAATAATATACTCATCTGCACCATTCATTTTCATGTTTGATGGATTTTGAGTAATTAAAAAGTATTTTCTAATATTTTCTATATCCAAAGGAATGTATCTAACTAATTGTCCTGAATCACCTTGTGGCAATTGATTATCGTTTGAATCATAAACAATAAATTCAATCATATCAGATATACCAAGACCAAAGTATGATTTACCAATTTCTCTTTCAAAAATGGCTCTATCTTTAGCGTTTACTCTAAACCCTTTTTTATCTATTATCTCTTTGAATCCTCTTATTGCCATGATACTTGCTTATTCTTATTTGCAAACACTTTATATACTAAAATTGAAAACTTCTCACCAAACTTGTGTAAGAATTTTCCTTTGTAATTTTGTTTAGGTAAAACACCCATTTCGTATGCCATGTATTCCGACCAATCTTTAACAAAATAATTGTAAACGAATTTAGAAAAAGATTTAGATGTTTTTAACTTATTAACAATCGGTTGGGCCCAAATCCAGTATCCATACATAACTTCAGGATTTTTCTGAAGTACAATATCACCGAACTTGGAATCCATATCGTAAATGAATTGTGGCATAAATCCTTGGTTATACATTTCAGTACAAATGATAGTACCTCTCCCTTCACTATTTCTTTCATTGAGTGCATTAGCAGCATCTGCAAAGTTATTTTGTGCAGCAACTAAATTATCTTGAATTGTTGCAATAGTGTTATTTGCTCTATCGATTGTACTTTTTGATTCCTCTTGGAGTGCTATAAATGCTTCTTTTTCTGCAAGTAATCCTTGTAACGATGCCTCTCTCGATACTCGTTCTATAGCTTCTTTTACACCCTTAGAAAGTGCAGATTGTAAATCCAATGTCACCGATTGTAATACTTGATTTGTAGCATCTCTTTCGTTTTCTGCAGATGATTTTAATAACTTTTGTAAATCTATATCAATTTGTAATTGTTCTATATCAGTTCTAAGTGATTCGTTTTCTACAAGTAATTGATCTACTTGTTCTTGTAAATCTTGTATATCAAGAAGAGCCCGATTATACAATCTTCGTAAATCATCATAAATTGTTTTTAGTACTACTGCAGGTGCTTCTACTCGTGGAGGACCTATTAATTCATCCACAACGGTATCAACTGCTTTTACAAGTTGTTCATTATTGTAAACCGGTCTTTCAACATATCCAAATGTAGAACCATCGGTATCTACTGAAGTATCTGATAAAATAATACCTTCAGGAGTTACCTCTTGTTTTAGTGCAGCCGAACCACTTTTTATAAGTTCTGATAATATAAATTCGTTACTTAATGCCATTATTTTTCTACTAAGAATGTTAAATCTCTATCTGAGAAGTATTCTATTACACCATCTCTATCTATTTTTATTTCAATATAGTATTCTCTATCAGTTTGCCAATTTTGTAAATTTAACTTAAAAAAGTTACCATTGGAATCACAACTAACTTTTGAATAATCACCAAATGGTATAATTACATCATCAGTAACGATATCCTTTATTTGATAATAGGTTGTTGATGGTAAGTATTTTAAATCAGTATATGTGTAATAATTAGTGTAAGTTCTTAGTGGGTATTTTTCTCTACCAAATACTCTAATTTCAGGTTTACTACCAATTTTATATTTACTCTTTAATCGTTTAAAAGTCACATGGATATCATCAGATGTAAGTTCTGTAAGTGAACCAGTTGTGAAGATGGAATCATCCCACCCAACTCTTAATTTTGGTTGGTATATTGTATTTGTTTCTTTAGAAAAGAATTTTAATTGACCGTAATCATTTGCATCATTTTCTAATGAAGAATCGTATTTTATAATAAATCCATTATTTGGAAGTGAACCACTTAACCACAATTCGATTGTATTTTTTACATCGATTGATAAATCTGCAGTCTGATATTCAAATGATTGTGTTGCCTGAGATGCGGTATACCAAGTTCCACCTCTACCATTATAAGAACCAGTTGAATCCAATGATAACGAATCTGCCATTAACCAGTTCGTATTAGTAGATTTATGATTCCATGTTATACCATCTCCCGAAATCTCATCAAAACGAGTTCCAATCCCCATTTCCCATGATTGAGAAACTGGATGTGCATATATCGTATATGATAATGGAATTTCAGATGCTTCAGCTTCATGTAAAATAAGATCAACCGAACTCAATGTTACTTGTCCACTTACTATTGATGATGAAAGATTATTCAAATCAAACTGAATGAATGTACGAGCAACATCTTTTAGACTTCCATAATAAGTTTTAGAAACTTCTAATATTTCATCTAATCCAGTATTCTGGGTTGGTTGTTGTAAATATATTGATGCATCTTTTGATGCTGTTAAAAAATAATACATTATATAGCCCTCCCCTTAATGTCTTTATTTGGAAATTTAACTTCAAATACCGATGGGTCTAATGATGGATATACCATCTTACCCTTTGTTGCAGCTCGAATATTATATGAATTTTTAGAGTAACTACCCAAACATTTATTTACAATTTCACACTTAGGTACTGATTGAACTCCCTCTACCCCTGCAATTAATAATTCAACTTCTGAAATATTAATTGGCATATTGAATGTCCAATTATCTATATTAAAGTATTGTTGAAGTTCGGTGATACAACGAGTTAAAACTTCTCTCTTGTTATATCCGCCATAAACTCTAATTTCAAAATCAACACCAATATTAATTACAAACCCATCCAATAGATTTACACCATCAGTTAATAATCTATATTCATTCATGTATGTTTTTAGATTTTCTTTTACTGCTCTATTGAGAGGTGTTAAATTTTTATTTAGGTTATATCCTAAAACATATAGATTAATTGCAAATGGATTATTTTTTTCTTGTATATTATTTTTCTTACCAATTAAGAATCGTTGAACTTCTTGTTTAATTTGGTCTTCAGTTAGTTCTCTGTTTCTTAAATCTGTAATTAATCCAGTAAATTCATCTAATACATCAGGATTTGCCAAAATAGAAGAAGGTGAGTTATTATCTAATTCTCCATCAGGGGCACAATATGCTTTTGCAATCCCACCGTATTTTGGAGGAAGTGATAATGCTCTTACTTGATAATCTTTACGAGTTACTGCTCTGTTTTGTGAACCAAAGTTAGCAAGTGAATTTTCTCTGATTTCTTCAATAGTTTCTGCACCTCTACCTCCGGTTGCAGGAATTTCATTATCCACTGCAACTGATGCCTTCATTGAATTATATAATCGTAATTCATCTGGACTAAAAGTTGTAGTATCATCATCGAATTCAATTCTATCAATTTTAGTTAAATCTCCTTTTGGTACATTGGAACTAATACCACCTCCAACTAAATATGAAACTGTAAGTGTTGTGTTAGATGGTGCCTGACCGTATGTATTAGTTTTTAAGAAATTTGCCGGGTCAAATGATGAACCTAATTTATTAATTGATGAATTAAGTCCTAATCCTACATTTTTAAAGTTTGGTATTAGGGTCTCATCACTTGAGTTTATTCCACCACCAAATATAAGTGTAGTTGTATTATTTTCGTTTACTTGTTTTACAAATCTACGAGAAGTTTTAATTAACTTTAATATGTTTGGAACTGAATCTTTAAATTGAACTAAATCTTTATCGGTTTGTTCGGAATTTGGATAATCTATATACACCATTTCTTGTGCAAGATATGGTACTTCATACCACTTATTTCCATTGGAATCTCGAACATCGTATATATCAATTACATTTGTATCCCCTATTTCTATTTTAGAGAATTGTTGTGCAGAACCAAATGATACATTTTGAGATCTTAAAGTTGCAGAAATAGCATTAACATATTTTTTAACCAAGTATAAATTAGGTTCACCTGTTATGGTATCATTTCTATATACACTTATTTCTCTTTCATCCTCAACATTAAAATCTAATAATTCAGTTGTTCTAAATACAACAGAACTTGGACCAGATACCAACATACCTTCTTTGATTCTTAAAAAATAAGTTTCATCAGGTTTTACATCACTTCCAGTTCTTGTTGCAGGTACCAATTGGTATACTGATAATTTTGTAATAGCAGGAGATGTTACTTTTGGTTTGTATCCTAAATAGTTTGCAAGAGCGATAACATTACTTTTATCCTCTGCATATAACATCATTGATTCTTTTAATGAATCATCAACATAGTATGATAGAACATCACCTATATACGATGCCATTTCAATGAATAACATACCAGGAGATGCTTCATTGAAATCTGAATAAGTTTTTGGGAAATATGTTTTTGCATATTCAATTAGATTTCGTCTAAATGCTGCAAAATCTTTATTAAGATATTTTATATCTCTACCCTGATTACTTCTTCTTGTTGTACTATTTAGTGCCATTTAATTAACCTCGTATCGTAAATGTTATTTCTTGTGTATCAATTTGATTACCAACCGTAAATTGAATATTCATATTTGCAATGTTTCTATCTTTCATTTCATCTGTCATTTCAATATCAATTTGTTGAATGGTAATATACGGTAACCAATAATTCACATTCGTTGTTATCGTTTCTTCCAATCTAGTTTCAAAATCATCTGTCATTTGTTCAAAAAGTAAAGATTGTAATCCAGTACCAAAATTAGGTTGCATAACTCGTTCACCTTTATTGGTAAGTAAAAGATTTTTTAAATTAGCCTTTGCTTGTTCAAAAACAGAAAATGCCTGATTAAAGTAACCAGTATTACCTCTCTGAACTGGTAAGGTTATACCGTAAGCAAAATCATTAAATGCTTCGGTATCTTTTACAATCTTTTTATTTAAAACATATGCCATTATTACTTCTTGAACCTCTTAACTAATTGAGAGTAATCTCGATTTAATGCTTTATCTAATGCTTCGTTTCCAGTTTTGACACCTAATCCACCTCGCTGTGTTCCTCCGAAATCACCATATCCCATTTTTTCTGCCATCTGATTTCTCATAGCACCCAATCCTACTTGTGCAGTTACTGGATTATTAAATGTGAATGTTTCATCGATATCAGGTTCTGCATCCATATAATTTGGAACATAAGATGCAGCTTCTTGAATTGGTTGTTGGTAGGTATCTAAAATTGAAGAACCTCCACCAAGACCACTTCTTTGTGCAGAACTAAAAGGTTGAGTTTGATTTAGTATCTCATTCAACACTGGATTTTTTGTAAACTCTTTTGTTGGTTTATTTTGAGTTTGTTTTCTATCTTTTTGTAAGACAGATTCTGCAAGAGCAAAAGGGTCAACTTCTTTTACACGAGTTGTAGGTTGAACTGCAGTTTTAGTTTTTGTTTCTTTTAGAAGTTTTGCCATTTTATTGCTAACCTCTTCTTCTAAAAGTTTAGGAAAGATTTTAGTCAAAAAATGTTCTTGTTTTTTAGCAACTTCCGCTTCTACAATTATTTGAATTAACTTTGCTAATTTTTTACTATCCATTTTTATTCGGTTTTATTCTTATATAAATATACCTATAATAGATTTTGTATTGTAAATAAAAAAAGGGAGTTTTCACTCCCCTTTAATTTAATTACCTATTGTTGGAAATCTAGTCCAACCATTACTCCAACTTGGTTTATCTAAATCGGGTAGTATCCCATTTATTTCTTTATTACCCTTTGATAGTGCAAGTGTTTTTAATTGTTCACTTGTTAAGATTGTAGTTGCTCTACTAATGAAGTTTTGATTTGGATTAAATACTCCTACTGAATTGTTTTCGAATACCGAAACTCCGTCTTTTACAAATTGTGCAGTTTCATTACTCTCCAAACTTAAACCACCCTTCATCCATCCCCAAATTACACTATTCTTCATAGTAAATTGAGTCCCTCTTCTAAATCTCAAACCCAAATTGTGATTTGATAATGCAGTAGATACATCAGGGCCAATCAAAATCATATTGTAAAGTTTTGGATGTGTATGCGGTTGTGCAGATGAACCCGTCCCATCATTATCACATTCAATACCATTTCCTGCATCACCACTATCTACGAATTGTGGGTCTCTCTTTGCAATACCATTTGTGATTGTACCGGTATATCCAAAATCAAAATCGAAATCATCATCTGCAGTTGCATATGCGTATAGATTTTTAGCATTTACAGTTCCACCAAAGAATTCAAACGCATCATCATTTGCGTAAATGGTTTGGATGTTCTCAATGATTGTTCCTCTACCTACACCCGCCAATGTCAATGCATTGATTTCTGAATTTGGCATTGCTGCAATCCCTGCATATTCAATTCTTACATAACGAAGAACACCACTATTATCATCATCGTTTGTTCCACCATAAGGTCTACCAATACCACCTTCAATAGTTGGTTCTGATGTTCTATTAGTTTTTGCTCTACCCAATATAACAATACCACCCCAATCTCCTGCTAACTTAACTATTCTTCCTGATGTAAATATAATTGGTTTAGTTGGAGTTCCTTCTGCTATAATTTGTGCACCTCTTTCAATTACCAATGCACCCTTCTCAACAATATCAGATAAAATTGTAGTACCCGGTTCGATAATAAGTTTTGCTCCATCCGTCACATACACATATCCTTTTAGTGTCCAAACTTTATCCGAAGTTAAAGTAGTTGTTGTATTGATATTTCCAACCAATGTTGTTGATTGTGGAACATTAATTGGTCCTTCTTCTCCTCCTAATTGAGTATCACATCCAATTAGTGTAATCAATAATAGTAATCCAATTAGTTTTTTCATAGTGTTAAATTGATTGATAGTGAAATTGTTTGTTCGTTGTTTGTTCTAATTAAATTTCGGTTTTGTATCTTTTGGTAAAAAATTGATGATTGTGCAAATACATCTCCGATTGAAAATTTTATTTCCCCTTTTGGAAGTTTGTGGAGGAATGTAATATCTAACACATCTCTACTATTTTCAAAAATATCAGGATATCCCTGAAACCCTACTGCTGATATTCTATCTCCAACCCTATTATAGGTTATATTAAGGGTTTCATTATTTTTGTGTATATTCACACCTCCATTTATTACATAGGTTGACTGTCCTTGTAATTGTCTTTTAACACCATTCACTTCAACTTCCGAATTCATAATTGATGTGTTTGTGTATAAATCAAACCAACCATTTATTTGTTTTCTTGCTTCCAATTCTACACCATATAGAATAGCAGAATTTGGATTGGTATAAGTTAGAAGTAGGTTGGACGGAACCGAACCATCTGCAACAATTTGTTCTATTGGATTGATGAAGTTTTTACCAAATAAGGATACTGAAATGTTTTCTCCCATATTCGGATACCATTCATATTTCAAATCCACATTGTATATATCAGTTTTTTCCAAATTAGAATTTCCTAATATTTGTGCGTTTCTAACAAAATCATAATAAGCAAAATTAGCAACCTCTCTGAATTCTGGTCTTACTAATGTTTTACTTACTGAAAATCTATACTTTGTTTTTTCTTCGTTATATGAAAGGTTTAGAGATGGTAGTATATCCAAATATTCTCTATCTACATTTACTTTTTGTCCACTAAAATCTGCAGTTGATACATTGAATAGGTTGTACTCACCTCTTACACCTGTGTTTAATTTCCAATTACCCCACTCACTATCGTACATTGTGTAAAGGGAACCTAAATCAAAATCGGCAGAATATCTATCGGTGTTGTTTGTGATTTCATCCAACATATCGATTGTTAGGTATCTAAACACTCTTGCGTTAAATCCTCTTAATCTTTTTAGATATCCACCACCTACTTTAACTTTACCAATTTCTTTGTTGATATTACCATTAAAAGAATTCTCATCCATTACACTCCAAAAACGATATGTATCTCTCCATGCAGTTTGATATGGTTCATCCACTCCTAATGATTTTGTTATTGGATTTATTCGGTAATCAGGTTGTTCTCTAAAAGTATAAGTGTGTCCTAAATTAAAATCCCAAGTTTTAATCTTTCCATCGAATTGAGAACTAACTACGATGTTGTTGATGTGGTTTGATGCAGTAGATAATACATTCTGCACATTATCAAAATTATCACCAACCCGAGTTAGGTATGTATTTTCAGATTGGTAGTTCACTAATGTTTTCCAACTATATTTGTTCTGACCTAAATAAGTCAAATTATATAATCCATTTGTTGAAAATCTTTTTGTGAATAAAACATCTTTGTAATCGTATGCTAATTCAGTTGATGATTGGTAATCCTTTCTATCAATGTTGTTAAGAGTATATCCATTTCGGATTGTAGAACTAAATAAGGAGTTCCATTTTCCATTTACATATCCAAATGATAACCCACCATTTAGATTTGGTAAAGATTGAAAATTTTTAGTTGGTGGGTTATTAATTAGTTTAGTGTAGGCTCTTTTATCACCATTTCCACTAATTCGGTATTTGTAGGTAGATGGGAATGTGGAAGGGAAATCGGTAGCTTGAACTAACTTAAAATCTCTAAAAGTTGAAACCGAGCCCCAACCACTTCCCAATGATATATTGAAAAAATTATCGGATACTTCTTTTGTTGTTATTTGAACTAATCCACCTGCCCAATCACCAGGATTATTTGCAGATGCTGATTTACCAACTATAATGTTATCAATAAGTGATGTAGGAATTATATCAAATGAGAATGCCCTTCTATCTGGTTCGGTTGATGGTAGTGGGGTTTTGTTTAGTAGAGCTGAATTATATCTATCAGCTAATCCTCGTACCAATACAAACTTATCATTTTGTATCGTAACACCACTTACTCTTTTTAGGGCATTACCCACATTTCTATCAGGTGTCTTTTTTATGAACTCAATTGATAACCCATCGGATACTATACTACTGTTTCGTATTGATTTGACAATAGTTATTTCATTTACTTTTTGGGATACACCTTGAACGGTGACTTCTGATAATTCGGTTGCATCATCAGGAAATATAATATTAAATTCAGTATCATTATCAAACACTACTTCGTTTGTATATTCTTTATATCCAACGAATGATGATTTTATTTTATATTTTCCTTTTTCTAATTGAATTAAATAATTCCCATCAGTATCGGAAAGTGTTGTAAAAATGTCACCTTTATCATTTGTAAAAGAAATATGCGAAAAGTAAAGTGTTTCGGATTTTGATTTTGTAGTTCCCTTTATTGTTATTTGTGAAAACAATAAATTGGGTAATAATAAAAGTATTAGTAAAAACCGTTTCATAGTTATAAAGTTAGTTCCCCAATAACTATTATTCGGTTTTTTTAAAATTTTGAGTTTTTGATTACTAAATTATTATCAAATTGTTTATTTTTTTATTTAAGTGTAAAGATTTGGGTCTTCTTTTAACTTATTCCAATAACCACAAAATTTCTTTTTTCTATCTTCCCATCCATTAGGAAGACCATTTTTATTTTTACCATTGATTCTGATTGATACTTTTAAAACAGAATTTTCAGTATCATCTATTGCTAAATCATTTATTTTATTTCGTTTCCAAAACCATCCGGCTACATCCGCATAATAGTCAGTTGCAACTATTCTTGGGTTTTGTATAACATCATCGGTAACAGCACTATTATAATTAGTGTAGTTTGCTCTACCGGTGAGTTGTATGTAACCTCTCCCTTTAAATTTACGTCCATCTCCGGGTTGTGTATTTCCTAAACTTTTTCTGCCCTCATATGCATCTCCACTTGCAATTTCTTCTTTATAATAAAAATTTGCAGTTTCGTGTGCAAGTTGTGCCAAAAAATGTGCCCGTTGAATCGGAGTTATTATTCCATATTGTTTCATTGCAGCTATTAACAATGCATTAGGTTCTGCAACTCTAACATTTCCACATCCAGTAATTTTTTCACTTAATTGTACTTTAGTATCACCTTCGGTTTGTGATGGATCAGTCCTTCTTTGAGCATCAGGTAAATCTCTTTTTACATCTTCTATTTTTAAATTACCTTTAATAACTTCACCACCGAGTTGACCACCTATAGCAGTGGAATCTGAAATTGCATATCCTTTATCACTTGCTATCACTGCACATTCTAACTCTTCAGGTTTAAATTCTACAAGTTCATTAAGATTTTGTAGTATTTCTTCGCTTAATGTTAAACGAGGTGGTGGTCCCGAACCTGCAGGTGGAATGGTATATCCTGTCCAAGTTTTAAATCCCGGTAATGGTAATGGTGCAGGTAGCATTGTACCTGTGGTGATATAAATACCACCTACAGTTTGTAAATGTAATTGTATTTGTGTTATTAGTTGATTTAAAAAAACTTCACTATCATTAGTTGGTCTTGCCATATCTTATTATCCCACTTTTTGAGCTTCAACTGCAGCTATACCATTTTCATTTAATCTCCAAAGAGCAACTGTATTAAAATCTACATTACTTGTCTGAACCCTACTTTGAGTGAAATCACTAACCCATGCAAATCCGGTCCAAACTTGTATGTGACCGTATCTTTTTGATGTGTATCCTTGTGCAATCACATCTCCAACCTGCCATTTTGTTGGGTCTTTAATCCATTCCTCATCTACCTTGACTTTATTATGGTAATATGTTGTACCTCCAACATTAATTGCAAATGAAGATGCACCAGTTGATTTGGTATCAGTTCCAGGACTTTTAAATGAAAACCAATCTGCGTGACCATATATTTTACCAAGTTCATTTACACCAGTTAATGCAGCAACTACTGCTTGAGTACCTTGTGGACATAATCCATGAACTCCTTTGATATAACTACTTTTCAAATTTTCATATTTTACTCGTTCGTTTTTACCAAGTTTTCGTGCAAGGTCTCCTGCAATTTTTAACAATTTATCCAAAGTACGATATCCACTTTTTACTTCTTTGGAATCAACTATTTCTTTTAATCCTTGTTCTTCAACTGCATCATCAATTATTTGTGTTTTAACATTATTTAATTGAGTTGCTGCTGATTTTTCTAAATCGGTAACTGCCCTACTTTCAATAATTTTTTGGTCTATTTTTGCAGGGTCTGGATTTATAATTTCCTGAACTTCGGGATCATTTTTATCCAAAGGAACTCTATTCCAATCTAATTTTTGATAAACATTATAACTGATTGGCTCGGGTTCAAGTGGTGTTTCTATTGTCACATCAGATGGAGTCCATGTACCTGAATTTGTTGTAAAGTTAGATATTTGTGAAATATGCACAAAAATTCCAAGTGGTGTTATTGATGGTAACGGTGGTGGAAATAATCTCATTGTTGCCATAATTCTATATCTTTATTCGTATATTGAAACGTGCATTGGGTCATTGGTTTTTAGCCATGTCATTCCTACTGATTGAAAAATGCCTGCTACTTGTAAAAACCCTTTATCAAAATCGTTAAAACTTCTTACTTTAGTTTTTCCTTTGTATATACCATCATCTTTAAATGATACTCCATATGGATATCGTATACTATTCATATCAATAGCTGTTCCCCATGCATGGTTTGATAACCTAGTACCACCTGTAACATTTCTAACTGCAAGACCACCTGCACAATTTTCTATATATTGTTGTAATTTTTTTTGTCTAATTATTTTTAGAGCAGGTTCAACTACTGCAGCTAGGTCTTTATGGATTGTTATTTTTTTATCACCACTCGATATAGGAAATAATATTTGTGTACAATTTGTTTTAATATATTCAGGGTTTTGTTTATACCAACGGCGAGCACCATCAATACTTGAAACTTCAAAGTTAGGTGCAGGACCAGGACCAACTGCTGGCCAATAACCATTACCACACTTTTCTAATAATTTGAAATCACCACCGGTACCAGTTGTAGTAGTTGGACCAGTTTGTGTAGACCCGCCAGTATCAGAAGATTGTTGTCCTGAATTAGATTGTTGTATTTCTCGTTGATTTGAAAAAACTTGTTCTCTATCCACATTTTTATTATGTGATAATGCTGCAGATGTACTACTAAATTGACTTTCGTATATTCTTTGAGTTTTTGGATACTCTATTGTTATATCTTTTTGAATTGTTTCAGCCTCTTCTACTTCTTCCGCAGTGAATAATTCTATAATTTGTTGAAGAAGTGAACCTCCCCCTGAAATCGGAGTCCAATATGCTTGAAAAGCTTTACCCATGTTGGTAATGATAGCATGTTCACCTGATGATTGTTGGAATGCAGTATTTAAAACACCATTTAATACTTGTTCCATTAATGCAGTATTTCCTTCTTGAAGGGTTATTCCATTTACAGTATCAAACCCTCTTTTAATTAATGCATCATATTCTTGTACCAATTTTTTAGCAAATTGTTCTTTAAATGCTATATTTGGTTGGTTTCGCATAAAAACCAACATATTTTGTTTAAAGATATCGTATGACATTTTATTCAGTATAATTTAAAGTAGATAACATTTCTGACAATCTTCCTTTTAACGCATTGAATTGTGCCCTATTTTCAGGACCTGTTGCAGTTGGACCAGATGGAGTTCGATACACTTGTGAATTAATCAAATCAATCATGGTAGATAAAATTTCTTTTAAAGTATTACCTCTAACCAATGGTTGGGATGAATTATTGGTGTTTAAGAATATTTTACCACTACCAGTATTCAATGTAATGTTAGAATTACTTCGATTTGTGGTTATGTTTACACTACCACCAAAATCTAAATCTGCACCAAGACCATTATCAATTGAAAATTTACCATCAGATATAAACCCATAATCTCCTTTCGAATGAAAAACCATTTGACCTGTCTTTGCAGAAATTATAATTTTACCACTATTGATTAATAAGTGATCATCACCTTTGAGAGGATTTGGGTATGAAGAAAATTTACTTGGGCTAATGGATGTCGTTGCAGTAAATGGTATTTGATAATCTCCACTCGATAAAACAATAATACTACCATCACTATTCACATTTTCTTCGGTTATATCACCTTCTTTTAATGATGAAAGAGATTGTGAATCTTGTCTGTTACGAATTATTATAGTTGGTGAATATACATTATTTGCATTATTATATGCACTAAATCTGATTGATTGACCAAATCTGGTTTGTATTAGTTTATCCCCTTCATATAATTTTAATTTATTTACTGGATTTGATCTAAAATACTTTCCAAACTCACTTGTTTCAGAAGTTTCATTAGCAGTATTTCCAAGCGGAGTTCCTGTCTGTGCTGATTCTTTTATAGATGCATCAACTGCAATTTTTTCTTTTTTATCATAAATTACATCAGCTCTTTTTTTAATAGCGTTACCAGTATTCAATGAAAATCCCGGTATTCTTCTATAATATTCAATCGAACCAACCATTACCAATTCAACTGATTCTCCAATTATTGGTAATTCAGTATCCGATGGATTTAGACATGGATACATATTTAATTGTTCGTTTGGAGTTGTACTATCTGAATATTTTCGTATTATAGCATATCCTACAAAAGTTGTATTTTTTTCTGTAAATGCAGTTTGAAAATCTTTTTTGTTTTTTATTCTTGGGTGTGTCTCATCCAAAATTACATCAACAACAACACCAGTACTTGTGGATGCAATTGCAGTTTGTTTATTAGTACCACTCGATATATTTGATTGTTGTATTCTAGTACTCATTACTTTTTATTTATTTTTTGTTTTAATTCTTCTACCTCATAAGTCAACTCATCAACTTTTTGGTCTTGGACATCAACTACTTCTTTAGCAGTTAATTCAATTTCTTTTAGTAATTGTTCTTTTTCTTCATCACTTAGGAATCCAACATCTCCTTCCGATTTATGTTGAGAAGACATGATTCTTTGTGCAATCGCAGCAAGTTTAATTAAGGCATCATCATTCTTAACCGATGTATCTACTAAATCTTTTATGATTGGACCAATAACTGCCATATCTCCTGCATGTCTAATCACCTTTTTCATTTCGGCAATTAGTTCGGAAATTCGTTGTTTTTTATTTACTTGATTATCGTAAATATCCTTGAATAGACCAGAAAGGTTCTTACCAGGAAATAATTCAAAATCTGTACTCATGATTTTACCATATTATGTTGTATATAAATATAGTAAACGAAAAAACCTCACCGAAGTGAGGTTTTCATTTAATTTACTTTTTTATATTGTCCCTTTTTTTGTTGGGATTTAATAGTTTGTTTTGCCATTCTTTTTCGATTTATATCTTTTCTTTCACGATTAGTCATTGGTATCCTCCTTTAACTTTCCACACTTCAAACATTCCAACTCACCATCATTATCCGAATCACCCCAAATGTGTTCACATTGTCTATGTGCGAAATAAACATCAATCACACCATCACCATCGAAATCAATACCATCCATGATGCCATCACCATCTTCATCAACTTCAATTCCAATTCTTGGTTCTTGTTTTACAACTACTGGTTCTTCAGTCTCAACTTCTTTTACAATTGGTTTTATTGGAGTTGGTGGTTCGGGAGAATCTCCACCTAATGTGTTTGATAAAGATACACCATCTTCTTCATCCATCTTTTGTACCAACATTTTATCCTTATCGGTATCAGAGAACCAGTAATCGATAATCTTACCATAAGAACCAATAAAGGCACCCAACATCAACAACAATAGTTCTTTCCATTCCTGACCTACAACGGTTTCAGTATGTATGGAAATAACGATTCCAATTGTTAATAATAAAAAAGTAAATAATACGATGGCAGTAATTAACCATCTTCTTTTCATCATCGAGTTTAGTAGGTCTTTGAAACCTGTACTTGGGGTTTGTTCCATTTTATGTAATCTCCTATTTTTTAGATATAAATATAAAACAAAAAACCCAAGTATTAACTTGGGTTTAATTTTTTGTATTATTTTATACTGTGAGTATAATTATAGTATCTTTTTTCGAACTATATAATTGTGTAATACTAAAGTATCCATCTCACAATCCAAAAATGTTTTAACTGCAGTTTCGGGGTCTAACACCATTGTTTGGTCTTTTAGATTAAAAGATGTGTTTAAAACAATAGGATACCCATTATCTATATGCAATTGATTCAACAACTTATACATTCGTGTATGTTGTCTATTATTCAAAGTTTGAATTCTGGCAGAACCATCGATGTGAGTAATTGCAGGAAGATTTTTTTGATGTTCTTCTTTTACTTTCACTACCTGATTCATATATGGAACCAAGTGTTTGTAATCAAAATACTTCAATCTTTCCTCTTCTTTTACAATTGGTGCAAATGGTCTAAACCCTTCTCTTTTTTTGATTACACGATTTACTCGTGCCTTCATTTGTGGGTCTCTTGGATTAGCCAAAATAGAACGATTCCCAAGGGCTCGAGAACCAAATTCCATTCTACCTTCGAACCAACCAATGACATTTCCATCAGTAATTTCTCTACTGATAATCGGAATGATTTCTGAATGATTTTTGTATTCATACCAAACTTGTTCTTTATATTTTTCTAAAACTTGGACTATATTTTCATTTGTATAAGATGGCCCTAAATAAGGATTTGTATTTACCACCCTATTTTTATTATTTAATTCATTATACCAATAGTAAAGAGCAGAACCAATAGCAGAACCCGAATCGGATGGTGCCGGTGGAATCCATAATCCCTTGAATGGAGTTCTATCAGTAATCTTACCATTTGCAGTTCCATTATATGCACACCCACCGCTCAAACAAACATTGTTAGTAGGTCTCAATGCAATTGCACGATTTAGTAATCTAAAAAAATAGTATTCGTATTCGAATTGTAATGTTGCAGCTAAATCCTTATGGTCTTGAGTAATCTCTTCATCGGGTAATCTATTTGGAATTCCAAACAACTCTCCAAGTTTTTCATTAAACATAGATTTATCATCCCAATCGTATGTAAAATAATCCATATTGAGTTTATACCCACCGTCATCGGTAGGTGAAATTAAACTAAAAAATTTACCAAGGTATTTTCTATAATTACCATAAGGAGCAAGACCCATTACTTTGTACTCACCTTCATTAGGTTTGAATCCAAGAAATGCAGTAAATGCAGAATATAACATTCCTAATGAATTAGGAAAATTGATAGTTTGCAATTTTACTATTCTATTTTCCTCACCATACGCAATTACAGTTGTTTCCCATTCACCCACTCCATCTACCGAAAGAATCATAGACCTTTCGTATGGTGATGTATAGAATGAATATGCTAAATGTGATAGGTGGTGTTCGGTATGAAATAGTTCCGATTTAGGAAATAGTTTTCTGATTTTATTTTCTACCTTCTTGTATTCTTGTTTGTTGTTGTAAATAATTTTTTGTCTATTAATCTCATTAAGAAATCCACCTCGTTTTGTAGATTTTTCAATTCTATCAATTTTCAATTCGGGTAGTTCATAAAAAGTAACTACATTAATATCATCGGGAGTAATACCTTCATTTTCCAATAACCAATTTATAGTGTTAATTGGAAACGAAGAATCGTGTTTAATACCAGTAAATCTTTCTTCTTCAACTGCACCAACAACTTCCCCATTCTTAATAAGAGCTGCAGCAGAATCGTGATAACCAGAACTAATTCCTAAAATATAAAAATTATTCGCTTTCATCAAATATATCTTCGTCAAATTCTATATTAGATACATCTACCCAAAAAGGTTTTTCTTTAACTGAAAAATCACCATGTTCTAAATACTCGTTTAACATTTTTTTCTGATGTTGTTTCATTATATTTACAACTTTAGTAATGTAATGAGTCTTACAATCAGTCATTTCTCTAATAAGTAGATAAAGATGTTTTTTATTAAAATTTTCAATATACTGACTTCTTCTAAACAACTCCAATACTGCATCTGCTATTTGTATATCTCTTTTTTTACTAAAGACAGTTGATAAGTGTTTATCCCAATACTCCAACATTATATCGTTGAATTCTCTAAACTCACCTGCTTCTTCAGTTTCATAAAAATCATTTTCAGGATTCCATGTTTCAGGCATTTCAGATAGAAGGGCATTTTGTTTCCATCGTTTAAAATTACCATTATTCTTTAGAATAAGATGATTTTTTGCAATGATACTGAAGTAAGAAAACGCTCTACCTTTGTTTTCTTTATACATATGTATTTTCTCAATCATGGTAGATACAACCTCTGCTTGAATATCCTTTTTTGGTGCATCAAAATAAGAAAACTTAAATGTATTAATTACATTCTCTGCTAACTTTTCAAATGGGTATTTAATTCTTTCTTCGTAAATTCTTGATCTTTTGATTGGGTCTTTGGTTTTATTATATTCAACTATTGCTTCTTGGGCAGGAGTACCAAAATAAATTTTATCTTTTGGTTTTCTTTGTTTCGTCATATTATAGTTCCTCATCTAACTCTTCGATAATATTTTTTAATTCTTGGAAAGTTGCACCAACTTCATCATCTTTTTCAAAAACTTCTCGATTATCAATATCTCTCATTTGTTGTAGAGCATTTTCTACTTTGATACGAGTTCCTTCTATAACATCGGTTAGAGTATCTTCAAGTTCTTCGTTTTGTTTCATAAGATTTCTTAAACCAATTCCCAAAACAATATTAAGTAAAGCTAATAAAACAAGGAGTGTGTAAACTAATTCCATAAATTAAGCTAATTTGATTGAAGATTTAATGTTTTGGAGTAGTTGTAATTCATTCTGAAAAACTTTCTTTTCAAATTCTTCTCTATCTTTTTCAATATAATCTCTCACAACATTAATGACATAATCATTAAATGGTAGAGGTGATTGGGCAACATAGGTAAATTTGTGATTTGTGATTGTCACCGAGGTATCTCCAACTTTTACATAATACCCCAATCTCTTATTTGAGATATAGTATTTACCACTAATCGGTGCAGTAATACATTCAGTATCTTCATCATCAAATAACAATCCAATAATATCAATTACTAGTTGTTCGTGTTCTTGTGGTTTAAATGATGGAATAAGTTTTTCTTTAACTTTGGTAAGTAGGGATTTCATAACTTTTTAGAATTTAGATTTAAGGTTTTGGTTTTGAATAATTTCTTGTAATTTTACAACATAGTTAGGGTCTTCTGCATAAGAAGATGATAAGTAAGAAAAGTAATCACTTTCACTTTTTAATTTATGAAGATATGTTGATGAGTATAATGCGTAATCATATACTGATTCTGTCCAAGTATCATAATATGCGTGACCGTGTTGAGTTCCACCTGCAGTATTGATTCGTGTCACTGCTTGTTTCATTCCAAATAGGTTGTTGTTTTCATTAAACATCTTGGATGTGAAATGTGCAGTTTCTAATTTAGCTTGGGCTAACACGATATGTGGAAACTTGAAATTCAACTCTTTGATTTTAGAAATCAATTTTTCTTCAGAGAATTCGTTTTGTTTTGCAAAAATCAATTCAATCTCTCTTTCAGTTAAATCACCGTTTCGGTAATTATTGATTTGTGATATGGCACCAATTGAAATAAGTACCGAAACTACAAACGTAAATTTGAAGAAATGGTTTGAGAATTTAATCTTTCTAAAATCTCGTGTTTTTTTGTCATAAATGTAAATCATAATAGTTTAAATTTGTTACCTTACAAAGATACGAAAAAAAGCCGAAACCACCAAATTTTTAGGTATTTATTTATGCCTCTCCAATTTCGTTTCCCATGAACATATTCATGGTATTCATTTTCTTGGAGATGGAGTTCAGTTCTTGAACTTGTTTGTTTAAAATAGCAAGATTTGCTTGAATTTTATCATTTACTCTATCTGAATCAACTACCTTGGTTTCTACCAATTCATCAAAAATCGCACTCAAAGTAATTTCTAATGTTAGAATTCGTTCAAACAAAATAGTAATTTCATCCTTTACTTGGGTAGGTTTCTTTTTAGAATTCATAGGATGATGAATAGTTTAATGCAGATTTTAAAAAATCTTGAAAATGGATATCCAAATCCGAATCGTAAATGTTTTCACCGAATGAGTTTTTTATAGTTGATTCTGCGAAACCTATTGCTGCAGCCAATCTCGTACAAATGATTTTGTATTCGTGGATATCGAAATCATCTGGTATGGTTAATTCAATTTGTGATGCTTCTCTGCAATCTTCTAACAAATCACCGGTATATTTAAATATAAGTTTTGCCATGTTTAATACAATTATAGTAATTCTACCCCTGGAATTAATTGTGCTTTTTTATACTTCATGAATTCGGTTTCACCATTTGGTAATTTAACCATTACCATTTCATTTCTACCATATTTCTTTGGTGCATAATAAGTTGGGTTATATCTTCGAATCGGGTCAGTAATCAACACACCATTCAAGTGGTCAATTTCGTGTTGGGCACATACACATTCCAATAAACCCAAATCATTAAAAAATTCATTACCATCTTTCCAATTACCAAGTTTGTTATCCGGTCCAAACACCACGGTACCCAAGTTATCACACTCAATTGTAATTGATTTATGTCTAACTGTCTTTATAGGTTTTTTCATAGTTTTTGGTATGGATAAACATTGTTCTACATACGCAACTGTATCTTGAGATGCCTCTACAATTCTTGGGTTAATTAGTACAAGAGGTTCGATTACATTGATTACACAAGCTCGAACATCTAACCCAAGTTGATTTGCAGATAAACCAATACCGCCGTAGGTTTTTAAGCCATCGAGAAGTTTAGTTGATATATCATCGATTTGTTCTTGAGTTAAAGGAGTAGGTTCAATTCTTTTTTGTAGTTTAGAAGGATTTCTAGTGAGTGATAAACTACTATTGAATTGAGGTACGATATTAGTGATTTTTTCTGATGTCATTGTGGTTTCTTTTTCTTGTTGCATTTTATTTTGTTTTATGTGGATGATATGGATTTATAAATGTTGATTTGTAATACTCATCGGTATATTCTACTTCGGGTGGAAAAATTGAAGATTTTGATTTATCAACAAGAGTTCGTTCGGAAAGTGGTGAACCCAATGGTCTTTGGTAAATAGTTTCACCTTTATCAGGAGATTCGTAAATATATTTACCTTCTACTAATTTCATATACTCCTCTATTTTTTGTTGATGTTCGTAATACAATTTTCTAACTTGCTTACCAAGTTCCATATCATTTGAATACTGATTAACTAATTCAATTATTTCTTTCATTCTGCTAAATTTAAATATTTTTCTAATAACCATGATGATGATTGTACTTTATCGCCAAGACCCCATACTGAATCAATTCCTAATGAATCACATACTGAATTTTCAGGAGTAGTTGTTTCAGTTCTATCTCCACCATTTCCAAATGCCATAGCACCTTTTGGTAATTCACCATGCTGTTTAATATATCTTCTTCGTGAAGCATCAATAAAATCAATCGCAGTATTATCTAAATGGTCCTTCGGATTCATCACATAAACCCAATCCACACTTTTAAGATTACTCATTACGAATGCTCTTTCATTTTCATCCATAAAAGATCTTCCCTTTTTTCGTTTCAACCATGCATCATTATTTAATCCAATCCAAACTTCATCTGCAAGTTCTTTTGCATTGTTGATACATTCAATGTGGCCTTTATGAACTGGGTCAAATCCACCACTAATTAAGATAACTTTATATTTTTTCTGTTCCATAAGTGTAAAGATACGATTTTTTTTTCAATTAAACAAATTTTATCCAAAATTACTAATCTCTAATTTATATTCTGGTTGAGCTTCGTTGTGAATTTGCACATATCGTCTAGCATATTTTGAATGTCTATTTTGTGTTATAAGTTTAATAGAATTATCATTCAAAGCAGACATAAAATCAAAATGCCATCTGCGAATTAAAAATGTTTTAAATTTTAATATTTCCCAATTAAAATTATTTTCTATTATTTTATTTCCAATAGGAAAATGTGATACAGGGTCATTGTTATCCTTAAATAAATTTACAAATTGTTTCACTGTTTTAAAATCACCACCTAAGTAATAATCGTTGATCCAAAATTTATCAATTTCGGCAGGGCTACCCGTCTGAACATAAAGAGTATCAGGCTTCCAATCTTGATTTAGTACTGTATGCCATTCACTTATCATATCACAACGATGTAATAATACCTTATCATATTTTTCTTCATCATCTACTGAATTTATAGCATTAATCCAGTGATAATACATTTTTTTTGAATTATGTTGTTTTTCATTCTCAAAGTATACATAATCGCTAAGTAATAAATTAGCATGAGGAATAAGTTTATACACTAAATCAATTTCTTTTTGTGATAACTGATAATTTATTCCATGTGTGTTTGTGGTTTTCCAAGTTGAAAAAATAACATCAACTTTATCTAAATCAAATAATTGTTGTGGAATTACTGGAAATGTTCTGTACTCTCCAAAAAATATTAGTAAATCTTTTTTTTTCATAAAAGTTATTCCTTATCTAAAATTTGTTGGATGTGTTGAATTCTCATTTTATCTTCAACTGATTGAACTTTTTGAAGTTTTAATTTCATTAACTCCAATCTTAATTTTTCTTTATTTGTTTCGTCTAGTGTCATATTTGATTTTCTTTAAAGTAGGTATCAATACTATCATTCACAGATTTATTTAGTTTGGTCAATTCGGTTACTAAACTAGTCAAAAATTCTTGTGATAAAAATCCCCAACTTCTATTTGTACTTTCGGAAAAGTAATAGAACCCATCTACATTAATAAAATTACCAACAATTACACCATTGGATTTTAAACTAACTTCATAAGTTTGATTTTTTATTTTTTCTTCTATATGTAACATATTAAATTAACTTGATTACAATTATTGTTCCGTAATTTTGTATTTCATAACTACATTTTCTATTGTCCAACTTGAAAAATTTGTTGAAATCAAAAACAATGATTTCTTTACCTTCGTGAAAGGACATCAAAGAATTCAGTGCATAATCAATAGAATAACCACCTTCCAATTTACCTTTCAAAATTAGTTCAAGGATTTCGGTTGTAAAATCTTCGTGTATTGAAAGAGTTATATTCATATTTTAATTGGATAGAGGTGCTTTGATTTTATCATGTGATTGATAACCTACCAACTCAAAACAATCAGGTCTATAACTCATAATTTTTTGGTCAAAAGTTTTTTCACCTAAATGTTTTTTAACCAACTCATGTTGATACCAGTTTCTTTCAGTAATTTCTACTGATGGTAATTCGAATGGAGTTCTACTAATTTGTTCTTTTGCTTGTTCGATGTGATTGGAATACAAATGGACATCACCTAAATTACCAATCAATTCATCAGGAATCATACCAACTTCTCTTGCAATAATTTCTAATAACAAAGCATAAGAAGCAATGTTAAATGGTAATCCTAGAAATGTATCCACACTTCTTTGGTTCCACATTAAAGAGATTGCTCTTTTAGGAACTCCGGCTTCATCACATACTTTATGCATTTCTACATCAGCATCTATTGTTTCGTAATTACCTTCTTTAATACTATCATATAATCTAGTACTTCCGTTTGAACCTAATGCTGTTCTCTCTTTAGCACTCAACTCTCTTGTATAAACTTGAAATCCATAATGACAAGGAGGTAAAACCATTTGGTCTAATTCACCTACATTCCAAGCACTAACCATCAATCTTCTACTATCGGGATTTGTTTTTAGTTCGTTGATTAGGTTTGAGATTTGATCAGCGGGTTCACTTTCATATTTCATTCCTGAATAATTCACAACTTCTCGTTCCCAATGTCTCCATTGTTTGCCATAGATTGGTCCTAAATCACCCCACTTCTTTGCAAACTCATCATCGGTTTTGATTTTCTTAATGAATTGTTCTTTTGTAAATTGTTCAACAGGGTCAAGTGAAGTTTTCCAAGCGTAGTTCTTATAGGCATCACCATCCCAAATATGACAATCATAATCCAATAAAAACTTAATGTTAGTATCACCCCTTAAAAACCATAGGAGTTCGGCAACCATTACTTTCCATGCCATCTTCTTTGTTGTAAGAAGTGGAAACCCTTCACTCATCTTGTGACGAATTTGTCTGCCGAATACTGAAAATGTTCCAGTACCAGTTCTATCTTTTTTCTCTATACCGTTATCAAGGATATCTTGTAAGAGTTGTTGATATTGTTTATCGATATTATTCATATATTAATTTGTAAATTTATGGGGGACTGGTTTACCATCAGAGTCAACCAAGACAAATACAATTTTATCTATTCGGATAATACTTTGTTTAGTATCTTTGTTTCGTACTTCACATGCAATGGTTATTGATGTTTTACCAAACCCAACTAACTCACACCCAATTTCGATGATATCACCTAGTTTGGCAGATGCAACAAAGTTTACCTCACTCATTGCCTTGGTGACTATATTTTTACTACCTAATTGACAAATACAAAAGATTGCTGCTTCTTCATCAATCCATTTTAGAAGTTGACCTCCAAAGAGAGTACCTCTTGCATTTAAATCTTCGTACTTAATTAATTTTCTTGTTCTAAAATTCATATATCAAATATACGAAAAATATTTTAGAATTCCAAATTAAAAAGTAGAGGTTCTTACATCTACCATAAAGTTTCTCAACTTTTGTAGTTTGTAAATCAATTGTTCTGATTCAAGTGTTCCTTTTTTAACTTGAAAAATTAAATCATCTATTGATGTTGCTCCAATACTCAACCCATCTTCTTTTGATTGTAAGAAATTTTCTGACACTTTGTGTTTTCTTGCTACTTCTTGTAAGTTCATAATTTTTATTTTTTAATTGTTTCTAATCTAATAATTTCTTCTTTAATTTTTTGGTTATAGGGATTCCAAGTAATATTATCCAATAACCATTTTCGATAATAAGGGGGTATGGATGCAACTGGTTTGTTTTTGTATTTACCAAATGTCATATATACCTTTTGAATTTCACCATCTTCGTTTCGTTGTTCGGCAAGATTTATCCCACCCTCCAAATGTAATCCTATTTCGTGAATTGGTACACCAGTAATCTTCTTCTTATTTTCTCCATATAACTCCCATGTACCATCTTCATCTTCTTTGTAATACAAATCCTCTACCTTACCAAATCGTTCAACAGAACCCACGAAATCAACTACTAGACAATCCTTCTTATTTTCGTGGATACGAGTACCTCTACCAACAAACTGATACCACCATGAGATGGAGGCAGTTGGTCTTGCAGTAATCAAACAATCCAATTCAGGGTAATCAAATCCTACGGTTAGAACATTGACCTGAACGATTACTCTAATTTTTTGATTTCTAAATTCTTCGATGATTCGATTTCTATCTTGTGTAGGAGTTTCACCAGTAACAACTGCTGCCATTGGGATTCTTCCTGCAAGTTTGGTTGCTTGTTCTATGGTTGGAACTGCAACTAATATGGATTTTCTATCTTCTAATTCCCGAACCTTCTTTACTATCTTATCTTCTATGTTTTGATTCTCATATGCACGAGCAATAGAATCATTCGTAAATTCGGCACCTGATGAATTAAATACCAATGCACCAGTATCAAAATCATACGATTGATAAACCAATGGAGTCCAAAATCCTAACTTAACTATGTCTTGGATTTGGGATACATGAATGATGTGTTTAAAGAATGCCCCTTTACTTGAACGATTGGTCAACATTACTAACTTTGAGTAAGGACCAGTATCACCCATACTTGATTGTAATTTAAGTGGAGTTGCAGTAAGTCCAAGAATATGAGTTGCTTTCATTGCATCCACAAATCTTCTTAACTGACCTGATTTCTCTCTTGGGTATCTATCGCACTCATCTATAATAATCTTGTTAACACCCATCTCTCTAAATTTGTGAGCTATGTTAATAATAGAACCAATCGTTGCGTAAGTAACATCACCCAACTCCTTTTGACCCATAGATGCCGAGTAAATTGATGCAGTACCACCAAAGAAAATAAACTTATTATAATTTTGTTCTAGTAATTCTTTTGATGGTTGGAGAACCAAAACCTTTTCACCGATACCTTTTGCGATATGGGCAATAACAATTGATTTACCGAATGCAGTAGGTGCAACGATAATCGAAGGTGCCATTTTCGGTAGTTTAAAAAATTCAACACCAATGGTTACTGGTTCAATTTGGTTCTCTCGTAACTTCACACTTTATATTTACTTTTATATCTTCCGAGAAACGATTCCCCAATTCCAATTTCCATTATTGTATGTTCTATTGGAATTAGTGGTTTTCGTTTTGTGGTATCGATAATATCATCAACTCTTATATTAGTAAATATATCAATATATATTTTTGGGTTTTTTTCTGGTCCTTTGTGAGCTACAACTATTTTTAATAATTCATTTAAATTGCCCATTTCATAAAGATAAACTTAAACTATATACTATTAGTGCCACTAACATAATAACAATTCCAAAAAAGGAATAGTTCATCATTTTTTCATTTGTATTTTGTCTATCTTTACTTCTACCTTGTCTATAATTTCTATCACTTTTTTTCATATTGTATTAATTTAAAAATGGTAAAATTGCTAATTCTTTTGCTTTTGATTCAACCATAATGTCCAAATCCAACTCGTATGTATTGGGGAGGGTTGTAATATAATCAGAGTGTGCTTGTGGTTTGATTTTGGTATTGTTTTCATGTAACGATTTTGATTCCGAATAATGAACTTCAGGTGTAATACCTTTAGGCCATGTTGATACTGCAAGTTTAAGTGCCTGTTCTTCACTCAACCCACCAGTACAAAACTTGTGGTGATGATAATCAAATACAATTGGAATACCAATCTTCTCGTGGATATACATCAAATCTTTCACCGAATACATAGATTCTTTATCATCATTCTCAACCGTCAATCGTGTCTGAACTGATGGTGACAATCGTTGAAAGTTTTCACAAAATCTATCCATTGCAGATTTCTTATCTCCATACACACCATTACAATGGATGTTGATATTATTGTATGGAGATTTTTCCAATCCCATCAAATCAAATATCTTACCATGAAGTTCCAAATCAACAATCGTGTTTTGAACTACTGATTCTTTTGGAGATGTCAGAACATTAAATGGACCAGGATGTGAGTTGATTCTCATACCAACTGATTTTGCGTAATGACCGGCACCTGATAATAGAGTTCGGATACGAAGGAATTGGGGTAAATCCTCAAACTTGTATTCACTTGCCCAAGGAAAGAACTCTGATGATAATCGGAATAGTTTGATATTATTCTCATGATTCCATTTGAGAATATGAATTAAATCACGAGAGTTTTCTAACCCTAATTCACCGGCGTAATCTAAACCTCGTTCCAAAAAGGTTTTTCTAACCATAGAACGATTAGTAGTAATCTTGGGTTTGCGACTACCAAGTGTCATGTTAATACAAGCGTATCCTAAATTCATAAATGTAGTTTTAAGTGTTATTCTACAAATATACAAAAAAATTCTGATATATCCTACTACTATATCGAAAAACTTTCACCACATCCACAAGTTCGAGATGCGTTTGGATTTACGAAATGAAACCCTTTTCCATTCAATCCTGATGTATAACTTAATTCAGTTCCAATTAAATACAATAATGATTTTTTATCTATAAGAACCTTAACACCATTGTCTTCACAAATGGTATCACTATCGGTTTTAGTTCCATCAAATTGCAAATCATACATCAATCCACTACAACCACCTCCCTTTACCGAAACACGAATGAATTGGTCTGATAAGGATTCGGAATTCATTAATCTTTTTATTTCACTCGATGCCTCACTTGAAACGGTAATCATAATTAATAAGTTTTACTTGTAAAATCAGTTGGATAAATTTCTTTCTTATATTGGTCTACTGCATTTTGATTACCACCTTGATAACTAATCCAATACTCTATGGCTTTTCTATCATTAATCCATCTCTCTCGTTTGTTCCAATCAAATCGTGGATTAGTAAAGTATGGTCCATCTTTATATGGAGTCTTCCAACCACCACCTTCATACCATTCCATGTATTCTTCTTCAGATATTATACCATCACCATCTTTATCTGCAGATAGTTCATCATCTGAAACAACACCATCACCATTCAAATCGAATTCTTTTTTGGATTTTTTTGTAAGATAGTTATCAAATGCTTTTTTCAATACTTCATTTGGGTCTGAATCTTCTTTTATTGTTTCAAAAAATACATCTCCATCAATTGATGATAGTATGTATGGTTTATCTTCTAGTCCATCCATTAAAGTAGCATCCCACTCATTATACAACCCATCTTTCTCATCTGCTTGTATGATTTCTTTAATAAGTTCTCTTTGTTTTTCTTTATCGTTAGTATTGATGATATTTTCATTTATCGTTGATTCATCGGATATACCACCATCATCTATAATAACATCCATTCCTTTTTCCAATAAGTCATCACCATACAATTCTCTTTTCTGAATCACTTTCTTTTTATCTTCTTCACCTTTATCAACTTTAAGAGCGTTATTGAAGGCAACCACCAATGCAATTGCAAGTGGGTCAAATACGAATATGATAATAAGGATAAACCAGTTGATGATTACATCCATAGGTTTTCCTAACAATCCACTCAAATACTCTAATGGACCTAATTCAGAACCTACTTCAACATTGGTATCAATTTCTAATATCTTTAGTTGAATTGATTGTAATGAATCTGCTGCTATCTGTCTTTTAGTTTGAACTTCCTTTCGGTTTTGTTCTTCTATCACAATACGAGATTGTGCTGCTCTCAATTCGGTTGTAGATACTGAACTTTGTGTTTTACCATCCTTATCAGTATATTGAATTTGTTGTGTCTTTGCAGCGGATAATGTAGAAATGTTTTCAGAGATTCTTTCTAACTCTTTATCATATCGAATAACATCATCTTCCCAAAACTTTTCTTTTTGTTGTAGGAATGTTTTTTCTTTTGATGTTACTGAATATGTCTTAAATGTATCTTGGAATGCTGCAGTTAGGAATCCATAAATACCAAGAGATGTAATAAGAACCAATACTAAAGTTGCACCCAACAAATAGATTCTGAATCCCTTGTTAATCTTTTCCCAATAGTTGTAAAGGTAGCCTGCAACAATTAGTTTGGCAAGTTCTAATGAAGATGCCATTAATATTACCGAAAGGGATGCACCTGCAAACAATTTCGCTAAACCAGTTACCGAAAAGAATGCTGCGTTAAATGCTATGAATAGTGCGGATAACCCTAATAATAGAGTTCTTAATTTCATTTTGTATTATCCTAAATGAACGATTTCTTGTAACTTCTCTAATCCATAGAGAATTTCTTTAAGATAAATTTCTGCTTGTTTTGAATCAGCAGCTCTTTCACCTGAAACCATTTCTTTAACAATTTTAGTTCTCGATATCAAAGATTCGATAGTATCATCTGCTCTTTGTTTGTATATATCTTTCATAATTATATTTTTAGTACTACTTTATAAATATCAGGAGGTAAAAAAAGGGGAGTATTCACTCCCCTTTCAAAAATCAACATCAAAAAATTAGTAAGAGATTTTAAGAGTTCTACTCTTTCTTTCGTTTTTCTTATCAATCAAAAGAGTAAGTAATCCATTTTCAAATTTTGCTTCTGATTTAGTACCATCGTAATCAGTACCAACCGTAAGTTTCAAATCAATATCTTGTACGAATCGAGATGAACCTTCTTCTTTCTTTGCAGTAATATGAACGAATTCTTCGGTTACATCAACTTGGATGTTTTTTGGTGAATGACCAAGTGTGTTAATAACTACTTGTTGTTTCCCATTTTCCAAAACCTCAACTTCAAATTGAGAAGTTTTGTAATTGTAAGTTGGTTCTTTGGCCAACTCTTTAAATAGTTTGTCAAATGTGTCAAGTGTGTAGAACATAGTTTTTTCCTTTTTTTTAGTTAAACATTTATATCTTATTATTCAATTTATATACCATTAGTATTTTTATGACACATTGTCAGAATACTAATGACAACTTGTCATTAGAATACTTTACTATCTTCCCATTGTTTGTTTTCTTGTCTACAACTCATGTGGTCTGCCCAATGTAGAACATATGGTAAATCAGTCTTCAATCTCATCTCTGGTCTGAACGAAATGAAGTATCCTTTAGTTGCTTCGTTATATAACCCATCAGCCAACATAATACCAATCATTTCTTTTTCGTTATACTGAATTCCGTATTGATTCAACAACCATAGTGCACGATGGGTTACATCCATATAGTGATTCTCACCATTAATCTTAAACATCATACCTTGATTCTTACGATGCCAATCAGATGTTTCCTCAATATAATGTGGTTGACCAGGTACACCTAATTTACCCAAATCGTGATGAAATGCAGCAAAGAATAATTCCTCATCGGTAAAATCAACTTTAACTCCACCTTCTTCATACACCTTTTTAAGTTTGTAGGAATTTCTAGCAACATTCATAACATGGTCAATATAACCACCTACATAAGCAGAATGGTAGTGTTCTTTACCACTTGCAGGGGCAATTGCAAGTTCAGTCCCTAATTCAGATTCGGAATACATATGAAGTAATTTTTCCAATCTATCTCCACTAAATACTTTCTTTAGTGCCTCTATGAATTTATCATAGTTTCCTTGTAATTGTTCTGCTGTATAGTTTTTCATTTTGCTAATTTACAAAATTATTTTTATTTATCCAAATCAATCTTCATAAATTTCTCTACCGGTAAGAGCTCTATATAAGATTTCAAGTTCTTCTTCTGATTTACAAAATCCAAGACCATTCAAATCTTCTAACTCTACATAATAGTGACCTTTTGGTAATCCAATTTCTTTGTACTCATCATTACAACTTGAAATCATTACCAAGCATTCTTCATCGGGATTATCTTTAGGTAAAGGTAGTACATAATAATAGTAAACATAAGTACCACCTTCTTCATCCTCATCTTCTTCAATCTCCTCAATTTTTAACCAACCTTGTTTTTCAAAGGTATCTTCGGTTATAGGAGTTTCTGGAAATTCAATAATATCTTCGTTTATCATTCTAATTAATTTATTAAAGTAATCGTTCCAAGATACTGTCCCAAGTTGGAAATTTATTTACAGTGTTAGTTTCCCAATTAGTTCCAAACTGAAGAAGTTGTCCTTGGAAATCGCCTGCACCATTCTTAACTCTATCATCAATTAGATAATCACCCATCAATAAATCTTTTCGGTGAGTGATGAACATTTTCTTGTGGAAGAGATTTCCAAAGTGGTCTTCAATCCAAAATCTCTTATCCATCCCTGCCATTGGGTTTCCCCAAGGTGCGGTGGTTGCGATAAACAATTCATACTTACCACACTCTGCCAATTTCTTCACTGCCTCAATTGCTCCTTCAATTGGTGGAGCATTTCGGAACAACCCTTGAATGTGGTCGGGATGTGTTTTGTATCGTTCTCGTAGATGTGGATGAAGTGTGAAGAAGTTTTCTATTGCCTTTCCAAAATCAACAAGGACCCCATCCATGTCAATGTAAATGATTTCTTTTCTCTCGTTCATATCGTATTGTGTTTTAGTATCTCTTAATCTTACAAAGCAAAGGTACAAAATTATTTTCTATTTTCCAAATTATGAGTACTTTTTTTTTAAATTAATTTGCTTTTAGTTGAATCACATTGAAGAAATTTAAATAGATTTTCGATATCATTACTCTTGAAAAAATGTAAATAGTTGTGAATTATTACATCTTGCATTTCATTTTTTAAATCTTTTAATTGGTCTAAACTTAAGTCAGATATCTTCTCAAGTATAAATAAGATTTTATCGAATCTCTTTTTTAAATCAGTTTCATTATCATAACTTTCATCCCACCATCTATCAAATGTTTTGTAACCTAACTCATGTAGTTTTTTAAGTGTATAAGGATTTCCGAATACGATAAAAGGTTGACAAAGATAAATTGGTTTGTAAGTCTTTTCTGATATAAAAATTGTATCAGAATCATACATCGTTTCAGTAACAATATTTAAAAAACATTTTAGATGCGCATCTACATTTAATCGTGCACCTCCACCTATTTTTTGATTATACCAATTCGGAACATCATAATAATAGTTTTTATCAACTCCTCTTAATGTTGTAATAGATTTATTTTTAAACTTTGGATTAGTAGATAATTCATTAAAGATTAATAATCTATTTTCCCGAGGAATACCATTGAAACATAAAAAATAAAATTCAAAAGTATTGTTTAGAAATTGATGATATTTGTTTTGATATGATGCTACCTTTATGAAATCCAATTTTGATACTGATAAAAAATTTATGTGATTACCAAAATAGTTGTAATTGATTATAGTAAAATTATTATTTGAAAATTGGATTAGGTTTGATGTAATGACAATAACAGCATCCTTTGAAAAATTATATTTTTGACATAAATTGTTTACCCAATCCACCTCCATATTGTTGAAGTATCCTTCGAGTAAATAAGCAAAAACAATTTTACATTTTTTAAGTTTAACTGCTATTACTAAATTTTCATCTAACTCAATAGTTTTATGATTATCAAATAACTTGTTATCAAATAGTATTATGGGATATATAAAATTTAAATTATTTTTAATAAAAAAATTAATACTACTTTCTTTAAAATTACCTAAAGTATTATCTAATAAATTTGAAATGCTTGTTTTACCATTAACAATCCAATCAGGTTCGATATTATAGTTATATAAATTTAGATGGGATAAATCATCATAACCAACATTTATTAGTAAGTTTTTTAAATCACTCATATTAATTCGGGTTCAAAATACTTTTTATAAAATATTTCAGATAACAATTTATGTGATTTAAATGAAAGATGATAATCTATTATTCTCCCATTAGTTGCATCTTTTATTGTTTCAAATCCCTTTAAATCAGTTTGGACATCCCATACTACTACCAATTTACATTTCTTTTGAATCAGTAGTTTTTTAATCCATTCAAATCTTTTTATTTGTCTTCTTTTGTATAGAATACTATCCGCAAAGTAATACTGAAAATTTACAATCGTTTCGAATTCATCCTTCGTTAATTTATTTTCACCTATACTTTTTGAAAAATCATGAACTATGGATTCGAATTTATTATTGATTGGAACATCAAATCTATGTGGATGCGTCATTCCAACAAACACATAATCACCTCTATTTATACCTTCCCAATTATCAATTATAGTATCTATGATTGTATCGTTTGAACTTCCATTCTTTCCAAAATTTTTTAGTTCAACATCTAATTTTTCACTCAACCAAACTGGCCAAATTTTATCTCCTGATTTGTAGTAACTTTCGTAATACTCATCATTTGGATGACACCCATGTCCTGCAGTATTACTATCACCAAATGTCCATAGTGTAGATTTCATAATTTAGAAGTATATCCAATACTTTCAACCAACTCAAAGACAACACTATTCCAATCTTCTATTTCAACATGGATTGTATTGTATTTTTCTAACATCATACTACTAACTTTTCTATAAAACCAATTTGGTGCATATTTTGGTCTTGATACTTGTTTTGTGACATAAAGGTTATATCCAAAACAAGTATCTGAAGTAAGTTCTTTAAACCAAACATATCCAATCGGAGTATCATTTAACTTTAATAAAAATAAATAATGTCCTGACTCTATTCTTAATTTGCAATCATTTAGATTAAACATCCCATCCCATTTATATTCTGAATTAAATGAATCTATAAGCGATTGGATATCGTAAATATAATTTTCTATATCCACTACAAGATGAGCGGTTAGTTCTTCTTTTATAAAATCATCTTTATGTAAGATGTATTTTTTCATCAGAATAATGTTTTTACAAGTTTTACTTCATCGTATGGTAAATAAATAGAATCATATTTTTCTTTAAATTCATCATTAAGTTCTAATTTTGAATCAAAGTGATTACTACTATTCAAATTTAATAATTTAAAATCTATATCTAATTTTTTAGATACCCATTCTTCTAATTTATACAACTCATTAAAATCAAACCATATTATGTTAGGGTCATGGTTGTGCCATGTTGAGCATGGAGTTATTAAAGCCCTTAACATATTTATACCATTTCCATCAATATCTAATTTATATTTTCTTATAAAAATTTCAACAAACTCGATTACACTTTCTACCGATTGCAAATCATTTGTTTTATATGATAAAACTTCATTTACACCAAGGTTTACTAATTTATTAACTACATCTAAATCATAATATCTATGAAACATTTTTATTATGTGTTTCCATAATGAAATAAACCTTTCATATTTATTTCTTCTAACAGATATTGCATCATAATATCCAAATTTTTCTCGTAATTGAATTAGTGATTCATGATTATGTGCAAAATCTTTATCAAAATCTTCAAAATGTATTTGTTTTACATTATCATATTTAGTACTACTAATAAGTTGATTATTTATATTTAATCTATCATTAAAGTGTTTAATATTTAAGTTTTGTTTTACACATGACGCCATAAATGCGGTTGAAGCACATCGTGGTAATGATACATAAATAAATTTATTTTCTACTAACATTTAAATTATTGATTTTATATCGGTTTGTATTACACTAATATTACCAGAGACTGAAATTCTTTCGACCCCTTTTGTATAAAATGGTGATACATAATGAATTAAATATGATGGAAATATAATCATTTCCCCTTTTTTAGGCATATGTTGAATCAAGGCTTGTGGTGATAATAACTTATTTACCAATTCGGTTTGGTTCGTTACATCTAATTGTGTATTATTTCCATAAAGAAAAGATATTGTACCTGGTCGGTATGACAGTTCACTAAATGGTTGTTCATTTATTATTTCTTCTGGGAAATCCAAATAAATCACAAATGATATTGTTCCATTAAAATGTCTGTGTGGTGGATTATGTTCGCCTGATTTTTGTCTATTAATCCATAACCCATTTAATGTTGCTTTATAGTTTGTTTGCTCGATACCTCTTTGAATTCTAATCCATTCGATATATTCTTTAATTTTTACTAATATATTTGGTTCAAATTTATTTTTTAATAATTCAGAATACATTTTTTCGTTTTCAATATGACCAACTAACTTTGACCTAGCATCATCTCTTTGCTTTACGCCTTCTAATAACAAATCTGTTCTTAATTTTTCAGAAATAGTAGTGATTAATAAAGGGGGTCCAAATTTTAATTCTTTCATATTATATTATACTTTTAGACATTTTGGTAAATTCAAACCCAATATTTCCAGCAAATACTATTCTATCTATATTAGATTTTGGTGCATTGTTAGGAGCATGGGGAAGTGAAGCCTCCATTATTATTAAATCATCTTCTTCTGGTCTTATCCAATAGTCTTTATCATTTTCTCCCTTTATATATAAGGCACCATCGTCTTCTTCCATGATATCAGGCATTTGTATATAATAAACCCATGTATAGTGTGGAAAAAAACCTTTTTGTTTTTTTTTAATTTCGATATGAGTATGGTATTTAACATCATCTTTAGATAGGTGATATACATCATTATCTTCTTTTACAAAACTAGGTTGTACTGGTGTTTTAGAACGAACCACATTTATCCATGCATCTGCATAAAATTTATTGTACGCATTATTAGTTTTAATATATAATGATTCACACATCTCCAAACCTTTATTCATAATTCCATCAAATTCTTTATCCATACCATCCTCGTATGGATATGCATCAATATCTTTAAATTGTCTATAAAAATCTTCCATTTTATAAAATGTTTTTAATAAACTTTCTTTATTATCTAACATATTTAATTTAGTCTTCCAAATATAGGTGGAATTATCAAACGATATCTTTTCCATATTATATAATATTTTTGTATGTAGTATTTTTTATTATATTAAAACTATTATGAATTATATTTTTTAAAAATGAATTTTCATTATCTATAAAACTCATTAATTTATTGTGTACATTATTACTCCAATCAATGCACATTTGTCTATTATTTTCATAATTTTTCATAAATTCTTCCACGAATAAAACAAATTTTTCAGGATTACCATTTACCATTTTTATTTCATTATAAAATGGATGTGGAGGTGTATCTAATATTTCGGTTACAACATCTAATGGATACTGATGAGTTGATATAAAAGGAATATTAGCTAGTAAGAATCCATATGTTTTTTCAGATAAGTAATTTGATGTGAAGTCACCTTGTTTCCAATCCCAAGTTTCTGATAATATATGCATTTTAGACATTGGTAGAATTCTCATTAAATAATCTAAATAATGTTCTATGTTTTCAATCCAAGTTATATCATCAAAATCATCTCCTTTATTAATATTATAATTAATATTTTTTTCTAATTGTTTAGAATAAACAGCAAACTCTTTATTAATACAATTATCTACTCTTGATAAATAAATTCTATCGTCATTTAGTTTTGCTAATCCATTTATAATATTAGTTCTGTTTCGTTTATGATACCTCATCGAGAAACATAAATCATAGGGTTGATTTAATTTACTAAATATATTTTTAAATTCGTAATACCAACGAATAGATAAAAGTTCATTCCATTGATGTATGGTATTTGTTAAACAAAAAAAATGATTTGGATATTTAGTTTTTACAAATTCGTTAAAGATTACATTGTCTGATATGATAAAATGATTTTTTAATCTATCGATTTGAACTTCCAAATCCATTACGTTTGGATAGTTGACACCATCATATTTAATTATTGATTTTTCGGTTCGCAATAAAAAAATAAACCAATTACTTTTACTTTCTAAAGTATTAGCAATCCATTTCATTATTGGAATATCATTAATCCCAAATTCAGCACCCCACTTACCTCTGTGAGATGTCTCACCTTCTTTACGATTTATACAATCAATATTTTTTAATTTGTCATCTTGATTTATTTGTTCTAAACAAGTTAAAAAATCTAATATGTGATAACCATCGGTACTATCGTTCAATATAGGATTGAATACTAATTCCAAATCACACTCTTCATATCTGCAAAAAATAGAACCAATGTTATTAGTTAGTTCATATCTTCTATTAGTTGTTTTATGAAACAACTTATAAAAAAGTGAAATTGAATAAAAATGATGAATGTAAAACTTCATTAAAAATAATAACCAATTTTAGTACTAAATTATTCTATTTTTTCTAATATCCCAATATGTTTGCCAGTATTTAGGTCCATAATCATGACACAATTCATCACCTTCTTCAATTTCCTTTAATGAATAAAATTGAATAAAATTATCATCTTTTACTTTCCAATTGATATTAGGAGAATCTGAATGATTATAAATAGACCCATACCCTAGTGGAAGGATTCGTTTGGTTTCACGCTCATCAATTTGAAATAAATAATCTAGTAATGGGTTGATATTAGAATTATAAATTGGTAAAAAATAACAAGTTTCAACTATGTCACCTATATTGATTTTTTCCAATGTAAATACACCAAACCCCTTTACTTCATTTATATATCTGATTTCTAATTTAATTTTATTAAAAATTTTCATTTATTGAAAAAGTATTAGATACAACCCTTATCTATATTAAACTATTATCTTTCTTTCGTGTATTTCCGAACACATCGGAATCTTCAACAACTAACCATTTATGTAAAGGACATGCATCATATTTTGGTGAGAATATTTTTTTATTAATAGGACACCCACATTCATCACATTTCTGATACCCGTGTATTCCATTGACCATTTTATCGCAACCTTGACAAATTTTTAATCTCTCTTCGGCCAGTTTGATTTGTTCATCGGATGGGTTATTGGCTATAATCCAAGATTCTGCTATTTCCCTAACTTTATCAAACATATAACTAATTACGAATTATTATAAATGTTTTTCTTTTACAGCATTTACAAATAAATTAATTTTAGCTGAAAGAGCTGATTTTACAGCAGAGTTTGTATTTATTCTCTGTCTTTTAAATAATTCATTAAAATCTGTATATGTTACATTTTTATTAGTTTCAGTTGCCATATTAATTTAATTTTTTAAATTCTACATCTATTTTATTGTAATCAACTACATATAATCCATCTTCATTTAAAGATAATGAATCTTCATAAGTAGTCCCAATTAATTCTTGAGCAATAACTCCTTGATACAATCCTTCTTCATTTTTATAATTAAATTGATAAACATTTAATCCAAAATCAGATACACCAATTAAATTTATATTTTCTTTATAGTTAATATCTGATTTTTGGTCATTACATAGGGTAAGATTGTTAATAGCTGCACTACCAGGTAAGTAGGTAAACGATGCAGCATTTTTTCCAAATACAGTTCTTGAACATCCTCCGAAATAGTTACCGTTCCATCCGCATGTAGTAAAATTGGCACCCCCAGTACAAGTATACCATTGGACACAATAACCAGGACCACTAAAATATGAAACACTCCAATATCTACAATCATAACCAAAATTATGAGTCACTAATCCATATCTACTTTGATTTTCGGTTTCTTCTAATGTGAGGAATAAATCCAATTCTTCAAAATCCAAAGTGTATGCGGTAAATGTATCAAATCTAAAATTTACATTCGTTATGGTGGTAGTAATTAACTGGTTTATGGTTGTATCGAAAATAATAATTTCATCACCATTTGTTAATTGTACATATGATTTAAATTTTACATCATCACCATCTTTTACCATTATTTTGGCATGAGAAACATCACTAAAAGTGGAATTCAAATCAGTTTGAATTGTTACTAAAACTCCATAATAATCAGTAGTTGATTTATTTTCTAAAAATGATGATGAGATTTGATAATCAGTTATTATTGAATCATATGAAGAAGACCACAACTCCAAATTATCTATATCACTTTCATCGGGTAATGTTGGAAATACAATAGATTTTACTGCATCTCCTATTTGTAAATTAGGAGCCAGTTCAATAGTACCATTAGGTAATACGACTTTAGTATTTTCGGTAGCACTTAATTTTAAACCTATTTGATTACTTGTTGTATAAAATTTTTGAAGATATCTCATTCTATCCCAAGGTTGAATCTGGTTATTATCATCAAAATCTGCAGAAGATAGTAGTGGTAACACCGTACTTTTTTCTATAACTTGTAAATTAATAATATCCAAATTTGAACCATATAGTAAATCTATACTTCTGTATGTATTGAGTCTACCATCAAATAAATCAGTATCATTGAAAACATATTCTTGAATGTATTCATCAACTTCCAAATTAGATTTTAAAGCATCTAATTCTTCAAGTGTACTAATCTTATATAATTTTGGATAGATTTTATTATCAGCAGGTGTTACTCTCTTTTTAATACAATAGTTAGGATGATTTCCATTATCTCTTAATGTAGTACCAATACTGTCTATACCGAATTCACTATCATCAATATAACATTTTGGAATAGAATTATTATCTGCATCATACATTAACTTTAAAAATCCCCAATTATCTCTTGCATAGTTATCATCTATCAATGCAGTAGTATCAAATGATAATCGTATAATTAGTTTATCTTCGGCATCTTCAACGAAAGGAATAGTAGTAGATGTTTTATCTGTACTTATAGTTACTAATTCTATATTACTTCCAGATAAAAATGATTGTAGATATTGATTAAAAGTAAAATTAAAAGTTATTGTAGGTAGTGAGTTAGCAGTAAGATTTGCATTTGTATTACGAAGTTCATTAACTTCATAATTAAGTGTATGGGATGTTTCTGGAGATGTATTATTTTCATTTGAAATCAATACAACTTCAGTAAAATTATTTGAAAGTACAAAGTTTTCAAATGATGCAGAATCAAAATTTAGAGACCATTGGGTATCTAATTGAATGTTTGTGTTTGTTTCTAATGCTTTGAAAGTACCATCAGTATCCTTCATAAAATCAGTACCTATAATAACTGCTCTCATAATTCGATTTTTTTATTTAAATTCGTTTTATATAAATATCCTAAACCCTTAAAATCGTTATTTATTTACCATTTTTGAACGAACCTGATATATTTGGAATCATAGAATAGAACTCTTCATATGCCTCTAATAAGGAATCAACAACTGGATGTCTATGGTTGGTAAGTAAGGTATGGGAATCCATATCTTTGATTTTTTTAGATGCTGATACCAAGAACTTAAACCCACTTTCTCCTTTGGATTTCAAATCTACTTGTTGGGTATCACCACATACAACCATCTTACTTCTAATACCCAAACGAGATGTAATCATCTCCATTTGTTCGTTAGTACAATTCTGTGCCTCATCAACAATAATAAATGAATCCAAGAAAGTTCTACCTCTCATGAATGCAAGTGGTACAATCTCAACTGTCCCATCTTCTAAAATCTCATCTATTTTTTGTTTATTGTAAAGTTGATAAAAGTTTGCATAGACAGGTTGCATCCAAGGTTCCATCTTTTCACGAAGGTCTCCTGGCAGGAATCCAATTTCTTCTTTACTAACTGTTGGTCTTGTAATGATGATTTGTTTAACTTCTTTCTTAAACAACATATCCAATGCAACCTGACATGCGAGGAGTGTTTTACCACTACCGGCCTTACCACTCAAGATGGTAATAGCATTATTTAAAATCTTTTCTTTGGCTTGTTTTTGTTCTTCGTTTAACTGAAGTTGGAATTTGATAGAACCTTTTGGTCTTTTTTGTTCTGCAATTTGTTCGGTTAATTCTTTATGTTTTGGTGATATGTTTGATGCCATAAATTTTTGTTTAGTTAAATAACATTTTTTTGTTTTTTCGAATCATCTAATTTTTTTCTCGATGATTTGTTTTTTAAATCTGATTTATATGTTTGAATCAAAGCACATCTTTCGTACATTTCTTTCTTCACAAACCAGTCATTACAATAATCTAAAACTTTTATGTAATCTTTTTGTTCAATCATTACTACCGATGGTGCATTGACATGGACGACAAATCCTACATTTTCTTTCCCATCTAAAATTGCGTTGTGTATATTTTGTGCAACTTGCCAGAGAACATCATCTCCATTCTTATTCAAGAAATTTTGAACAAATGGGTTGGTAGGAACTAAATATTTTTCCCACCCTACGGTTGTAAAAGCTCTTGTTCTCATATGTTATTTTATTTTAGTATAAGGTCTACATTTCTATCCGATTTTGGTATAACTTGTAATCTTTTTACTTCACCACCAACTTCGATTGGATAGGATAAATCATTAGGTTTTACATTAGGACCAAATTGTGAAAAGATTATCTTTAATGCATCTCTAACTTGAGATTCAGTATATTTAGTCACACCCATTTGACCTTTTGCTGCTAATAATAAATTTCTCCATTCCTTTTCATCATCTTCTCGTTCTTTATTAAACACAATATTTTTTCTTTGAAATGGCTGACGAGTAGTTGATCTTTTTAAGATATATTCTACCCAAGAACCACTTGCTTTTCTAACTGCTTTATCCAAAATTTCTAATCCTTTTGGAGTTAATGTTGCAGCAGTTGCAACTGCTGCACCTCCTACTGCACTACCAACTGCACCACCTACTGCAGCAACTACTGGAGCCAGAGCACCAAAAGTTGCTAGAGTTGCTGCAACAGCAATTACTGCACCCAATACTTGAAATCCAACTGGGCCAAATTCCTTGTATAATTGTTTACCAGGAGGTACTCTTTCACTCAAAATTGCATCTACTAATTTTGGCACAACATCTTCTTCTGGTATAGGTTGTAAGAATCCACTAACTTCCAATACTGGTGGTAATTCTAAACTATATTCCTCTCTTATTATTTGTGCACCAATTGCTTCAGGGTCTGGTTCTTTATTCTTAATCATGGAATCGTATAAATTTTTTAACCCGATTCCTAAATCTTCATCAGGTACATATTCCCACGAACCCAATTCATTAATTGGTTTTAATTCAATATCACCTACATCTCTACTTACCAACCAATCTACATATGTAAGAATATCTTCTTCGGTATCTAATGTTGTTCGTATTTCGGTTTCTGCATATGCCTCGGTTATTTTAAACTTGTTTATACGATTATATTCTTTTAAAAAAAATGTATCTAAATTTATATTTGGAACTGTTCGTATAGAAAACCAAGGATTTCTCTCATTGTATGCCTTGATTAAATCATCATACATACCTTGTGATGTGTATGCAGTAGGTGACCCCAAATTTACTATAAATCTAAAATTAGTTTCAGGGATTGGTACAATGTTAGCCTTGACAGGGTCTAAAAGAGGATAGGTTGATTCGTTCTCTTCGTATATACCTCGTAATACAATATTATCCAATCGTGTAGAAACAAAATTGGATTTTGGAATACCAGTTTCATTAGCAGGATAATTGTTTCCTGGCTCAATAATGTTAGTTAGATTTCCTTCGGAATCTCGTTTTGGTAATCCTATATTATCTAATGGTATATACTTCATACCTATAAATATCAAAGAAGTAGAATTACTTATTCAGTCACTCAAATGATATGGTCATCATAAAAACAAACCTTAACTCCGGTCTCCATAAACATATCCCAACTTCGTTCTTGGGATTCTTTCCACATCTCACCCTTTGTAACATCCACCCTTTCACAAAAAATTCGGGTAATACCTGAATTGATAATACCTCTTGCACAATCGGCACAAGGTAGACCACAGCTCAAATACATCGTAGTTCCTTTAGTAGATACCCCTATACGAGCTGCGTTGTAAATAGCGTTTCGTTCTGCATGTTCAAACCAATAATACTTCTCAGGTCTCTCTTGTCTAAAATCTAATCCATCATCTAAACCACGAGGAAATGAGTTGTAACCAGTAGAAACTATCTCTCCATCTTTACCAACAATAACTGCACCGATTTGAGTGTATTTATCTTTAGATTTAAGTTTTACTGTGTTTGCTAATTGTTTATAATAACTTACCCAATTCATCCTACTATTGTTGCTTCTTGGATTTTCTTACAAAAAATATATGTTCCATTTTGATTACTTTTAAATGCAACATCACACCCTAACCAATCTTTTAATCCTTGTGTATCTTTAACTCTATCAATTGGATACTCTGCGTAGATATGATATAGATTATCATTTATACTTTGAATAGGACGTTTATATGATGGGTGTCTCACTTATTCTTCAGAGTTAAATGTCTCAATTCCAGTTTTAATAATTACAAAAAACATAAGAATTCCAAACCATTCCAAATAATTAAGATTTAATTCTGGGAATATTAATTGGTTAAATGAATATAATACAAATGTAATTATTAAAAATAAAAATACACCCAGAGACCATTCTTTAAATTCTTTATTCATCTTCATCTTCAAAATTTTCCCAAGTTTTATATTTGGGTTTTCGTTTGTAATCAATTTTACTTTTGTGAGTTTTTTCTGTCATCTTCTTCCCAATTTGCTGGGATACCTCACCAAAACTCATATCATCCCACTCAATCTTATTTTGATAGAGATTTTTCTTCTTTGCCATTTTCTTTTAACTCAATATTAAGTCCTTCAAATAGTTTTCTATTTCTAACAAATTGGTCTAAACTCCATAAAATATCGTTGGTAGTAATAGTAGTATTTTCAACCTGACCATCCAAGTATTTAATTGTTATTTCGTATGTCTTATTCATAATCTTCAGGATTCTCTTCTCTTTCCTTTAAATATTCAATATATGCAATTTCCAAATTGGTTGCCATTTCATTTAATTCATTATACCAATTCTCGGTGTAAAAATCATCTTCATTTGCTTCATCCCAGTCATATACTTCATCGGTATCCTCCATATCATCATAATCATGTTTACCAACGATAAATGCACCACTTGGGTCAAATGATTCATCTTCATATGTTCCTTTCAAATAACAATCTGCATCAACCAATTGAAGTTCATCTCTCAATCGTAGCAAGAAAGGAATTGGGACTGACCAAGCGGATGATAAAACAATATGACAATCTTCGGGTAGTTCTGAATAATCAAATTCAACATTCATCCATTTTGGACCGATTATACTATCCCACAAATCACTTGGTGGAAAATCAACTTCTAAATTAAAATCTTCCTTTTCATTTTTGTAACAATAAGAAGTTCCTTCAAGGTTATTGATTACATCAATTGCATCAACTTCATAAGTACCTCGTCTTGATTTAAAAATTTCTTGTAATCTTTTTGCTACTCGTGGTTCATTTGATTTCACGGTAACATAGGTTTGCATTTCGTTTGCCATTTGGTTTTTTTGTTTATAATTTATGTCCTAATTTTTCGTTTATTGATTTCATGTGTTTACATGGTTGGAATCTTCGAAACATTCTTGCATCACAAGTACAATCAGTAATCTTCCAATCTTTTACGGTTACCTTGTAGTATTTTAATTTACCAGTCTTTTTATCACGAGAACCCATCTCATTGTAAAACCATTCCATATTTTATCGTTTATATCTTATGTAACAAAGATAGTAAAAATTTGTTACAATTCCAAATCAATTCACAAATAAATTTAATTTAGATGTAAATTTTTTCTATCAAATCTTTATTAGCTTCATATACTTTAATTACATCACCAAATATAAACTTTCCCAAATCTCTGTGAATATAATTTTCAATTATTGTTTTATTAAATAAATTTTCTTGGTTGTATATGAATCTTTCTTTATTTTTGAGGTATAATGAGTGTATATCTATTTTTGATAATTTTATTATTTGCTCTGAAATGATTGATACTTTTTTTGATAAATCAGGACCTTCCTGTCCACGATTAGAAAGTGGTTCGATTGAATCATATGAATGATCTATGATATCATCAAACATATCAAAATCCATCTTTCGTAAATCATCTACAATACCATGATGTCCGAGTACTATTGGAAATTGTAAATTATAGAATGGTTTTACACACTTTTCAGTTTTGAATGGCAATAAATCATGTCTTGATTCAGTTACAACATCTACATAAGCATTACTACTTATTAATGGATGTAATCCAAATAAATTATTACTAAATAATCCTTCATCTAAAGTTATTTGCGGAATACTATAAGTTATAGATTTGTTTGAACTTATATTAAAGTACTCAAAAACATTTTGATTTGATTTAAATGTCACATATCCTAAATTTAATAAATTATTATTAATCAAAGAATCAACCATTTTAACTCGATGTAATCGTGGTTCATTATTTAGACACATAAATAATTTTTCTTTTTTAGTATCTCTCCACTTTAAACCAACAGACACTTTATTTAGGTCTTGGTATTGATGTATCATCGTTCTATTAAAACGAGAACAAAATATACGAGGACCTCCTAAATCATATTTGAAAAAATCAAATTTTTTATATATTTCTTCAAGATTATTGTAGTGATTGAATGGTATTAAAATTTTTATATCTGCTCCACTTTTTTCTAAATCCTCTCGTTTACTAAAAAGTAAAGTATCTATATCATAACCTTCACCCAATAAATCAATACAAATAGTTTGGTAATTTATATCATATGATTTAAGTAATGATATATTAAAATCTCTTAAATCAAATCCATGAATAAAAATGTGTCCAAAAGCAAATGATTTAAATTTAATAAGTTCAGATTCGGTTTGGGCGTAATAAATATTTTTATTATTTACAAAATTTATACCACTAAAATGACCACCTTGTACATCACATCCTTTACCAATTATTAGAATATTTCTATTGCTAGTTAAATGAGAATATATGTTTGTTATAAAATCAACCATAGTTTATTTCCAAAAAATCTGAATAAAAATGATAGAAACAGCCAGTATCAAACAAACGAATGTTTTGAGTGATATGTTCTCATTAAATAATACCCAACTCAATGTAGTGAAGATAATGATACCGATACCAAACCCAATCAATCGAGATGGCCATAATTCACCATTTGCATACTTAACTAAACTATCTACTGATTTGATATAAAAGTAGGTTGATGGTAATGAACTCAATAAAACTAAAATTGGGTATTTTTCAAACCAATTCCATTTAACACTTCCTTGTAATTGGAAAAAGGATAAAACTTGTCCTAATATTCCATACAATATACCAATAACTAAATTACTAAACATATTATTTTATTATAGGTAAAGTGGTCCATAGTATTCCCACTTATCAGTTCCATCGAAGATGTTACCTCGAGAATGTTTTGCCGGAGATTTCCAACTTGCCGGTTTTAACAAATCACCCATCTTGACTGGTTCTCCTTTGTTCTCACCATCTTTCATGGAAACAAATCCCCAACAAGTAGAACCATCCCATAGTCGAATATACTTGTTACCCTTATCAACTCGTAAAGGTTCGTATGGTTTGTAACTGAATCGGGAATCCCAGTATTGTTTTCTTTGTTCGTTTACTTTGTTTAACCAAATTTCAAATCGTGTAGTACTCATAATGTTTAGGGGTTTAAGGTTTATCTCTCTCAATCTTACAAAACAAATATACGAAAAAAAGCAATACAAGTCAAGTGTTTCTTAAATTATTTTTTTACTTACTAGATTATATTTGTGTTCACCTTGTTTTGTAAAAACATAATTATCAAATTCTTTTATTTTTTCAGGTACCTTGCAATCCTCAAGATTATATATATCGCCAAGTGAATGGGAATGATGATCACTATTTCTTTCAATCAGTTCATAATAAAGACCACGATTATAGACCGAATGAGTAATTCCTATTTCTTTAAATACTTGTTCAATACGATTCAATCTATCCAATCGTTCGTATGAATTATTGTAGTTGGTATTAAAGTTAACTGTATTATGGTATTGAATATAGTTACCCTCCTTAACCCATTTTTGTTTAAGAGTTTCGTGTATCAAAAATCCAGAACAAGTTAAAATTTCTGACATACAATCATGATATTCTTTGATAAAATCGACCGTCTTTTGAAAATCTTCTTCGGTTTCATTTAAATACCCAATGATTAATTGCATTGCAAATTGCATTGGCCATTTATATTCTTTATTTATAATTCTTACATTTTCAAAAATTTCCCGAACCCCATCAGTATTCGGATATTTTTTCATATGTTTCAAGACTGATTCTGATGCAGATTCAAATCCGGTAATCATTTTAAGTAGACCTGCTCTACGATATAATCTCATGGTTTCCAAATCTCTCATCGGAGTTTGTAATCTCATATTACCACCAAAAGTAAATCCCCTATCCGGCCAACCTTTTTCTATAATAACTTCACAAAATTTCTTTAACCATTTTGGGTCACCGTTAATGATTGAATCATGACAGAAAAAATTCATTCTTCCTTTAGCAATCCAATACTCAATTTCCTCTATGACAGTTTCTAATTTTCTATATCTGAATACTGGTATGAATTCAGGTACTGAACAAAAGGTACAACGATATGGACATCCTCTACTTAATACTAATGGCACATTATGTTGATAAACTGATTTGTAATAATAATTGTCTTCTAATAATTCGTAATTTGGAAACGGTAGTATATCCATATCAATAGTACCGCGTTGTGCATTAAATACCAACTTACCATTAGAATCTCTCCAAACTGCACCATTAATTTTTGATAAAGATTCAGGTGTCATATCACAAGTTAATAATTCAACAAATGTAATCTCACCATCACCTCTCACAAAAACATCTATAAAATGGTAACTTTCAGTCTTGTAATTTGCATTTGGAAGTACACCAAAATCTAAAACTTCAATTCCATTTCCACCAAAAAGTATTTTTATATGTGGATATTTTTCTTTTATTTTTTTAGCAATAGCTATTGATGCATCTATATTACCATCAATTATACTAAACCCAAAAAAAGCAGGATTTGTTTTGTCAATATACTTGAATACAAATCCTTCAATAATGTGATTCATTTCTTTGAAGGTATACAAGTGTTCATACTGACCTTGATTCGCATAGGTATTGAACCATTGAAAAAATTCAGATTGTTTATCAGGAGGATTTAAGTAAAAATAATCAATTACTGGATCGATAATAGATACTCGTAAATCTGAATGATATTTATCAATATAAGATTTTAATGCAACTACTCCTGCATAATAACCTGATTCATTAATATTTGGAACTTGCATTAAAATACAATCTTGTTCCTTAATATCCTCGTAATGAAATTTATGGGTAAATTGATTTTCCTTATCAATGACTTGTTTATGATTGATATAATTACTCAAATCAATCTTGACATCAACTAATGGGACATTATTATTTATTTGATGTAAAATTCTTTCCTCAACTTTTGAAATTTCTGTCATTTTTTTTTTCGAAAATCTTATAGTTATAAAAGCTTATATACTTAAAACTGATAAGTACAAAGATAAGTATTACAACCCTTAACTATTGTACTTTATAACTAGCGTTTTTTTCTTCTATCCAAGATTTTCTCAACAAGTTTAAAATCTCCTTTTCTTCAGAAGTGTAATACCCTTTCTTTAATACTGAAGATACTACTACCAAACTCTCATCAATTCCACTAATCCACTCGTTATGCATTTTCAGAGCTGCACCATTTAGTGCAGATTTATTTACCTTGATACCTTCAAGATACAAATCCTTTAACCAATACTCAATATCTAATAAAACTGTTTTTAATTCTTCGGTAAGAATATCACTTCGGCCCATTCCCATATTATATTACCATTTACCTGCCGGACATTCAGATTTACGAGATAGAGTTTTAGCTGCAATGTTACACCCACACCCCTTTACCATTTGATTTGTTTTTTCATTTAGAATCATTTTATTGGGGTCACAAGTATTATCATTTCGAATAGAACAAGCATTACAATACAATAATCTTGATTCTGCTAATTTACTCGTTTCTTCATCTAATAAACCAAAATTAGATTTAATTAGATTACCCCACCCATCGAGAATTTCATTTAGTTTTCCCATATTATTATTTGATTGTGCTCCCCCTCTTGGGCTCGAACCAAGGACCCCATGATTAACAGTCATGTGCTCTAACCAGCTGAGCTAAGGAGGAATAATTGCTGGTAAGGATGGATTCGAACCACCACGAGGACTTTAGCCAAAGGACATTGCATGCATTGTGGTCAACCCATTATCCTTCGTTTATCAGTAGTTCCCCACCCCCGAGACAGGAGGGCTTGTCTGCCAATTTCAACACCTACCAAAAAGTGTTGGTTGATTCGGGTTCAACCAACAAAACCTTGAGATAAGACCTACCAATGGTAGAACTTTCACAAACCGAAATCGTTGAGGTAGGTGGAATTCCCTTTCGTACACGATACCTCTCAACGAAATCTATACTCCTTCTCCACTTATTGGAAGATGAGCTGTGGCCAGTGCAGGTACTGCCCCTGCTGCTTGGTCTTTTGCATTTTAAGCATCACCCATGAGTTACTTTTACTCTAACTAGCCTGACTATTTTATTTTTTTCTGTTCTTATAAATTTGTTTATAACGATATTGGTCTACAAGTTTATGAAATATTATTATTGTTAAACTTGCAACTGATATAATACCTAATGCTATTTCTAACATGATTTTATTTTATAATGAAAGAAAAAATAATGCAGAGGAGGAGGGATTCGAACCCCCGTTACCTTTCAGTAAAACGGTTTTCAAGACCGCCGCGTTCAACCGCTCTGCCACTCCTCTTTATAGGAATAAGTATTTGCAACTACCTATCCCCTTCAAAAGACTTACCCTGGTACGCTCTAGCGTGGTAAGTACTGTTGGAGCTCCCTACCGGATTCGAACCAGTGACCTTCTCATTACAAGTGAGTGGCTCTACCAACTGAGCTAAGGAAGCTTTAACTATCGTTCTATTTAATTGATTTACCCTTTTAGTAAATCTTTTTGTTTAATTTTATTCTCTAATTTATCTAATCTCGAATCGATCATTGATATGATGTCTTTTGTTTCATCATCAATACGCTTATGCAAAACATCTTTTGTATCACCAATAAAATCTAATGCATCTTTTAATTGAAGTTGTAAATCTCTTACTTCACTATCTATTCTACGATGTACATCATTATCTATTCTATTATGTAGATCATTTGCTACATCGTTTGAACCTCTTTGTAAGTGTTGAACTTCTTCTTTCAACTCTTTTACTAAAGTACCTACCCTAACAATAACCACAACCCCTAATACTAAAAGAACTGTGACCACTCCTAAAACAAAATATACTATTTCCATAATTTTTTTCTTTTTTTTTTTAAGTTATACAATATGTGAAAGAACGATAGTTGTACTCGATACGGGAATCGAACCCGTGTTTTATCCGTGAAAGGGATACGTCCTAACCCCTAGACGAACCGAGCAGAGTATTCATAATATGAGTATCAGGAGCGGGAATCGAACCCGCACAGCCAATGGCCAACAGATTTTAAGTCTGTCGTGTCTACCTATTCCACCACCCCGACATTTCTTCGTATAAGAACTTGTATATAAATATATACAACACAAATATACGAAAATTATTTTACATTTCCAAAACTTTTTATTTGTGATTCGGAAAGGATTCGAACCTTTGACCTACTGCTTAGAAGGCAGTTGCTCTATCCAACTGAGCTACCGAACCTCCAGTACACGCCTGGGAGCGTGGGCCCACTTGGAATCGAACCAAGCACCTACTGATTATGAGTCAGTTGCTCTAACCGAATGAGCTATGGGCCCTTATTTCAAACAACATTACAAAGATACGAAAAAAAATTTACATATCCAAGAGATTTTATTTTTTTCCAAAACTCCTTTTTTTAATAGGTTTTGGAAGAATATAAATCGTGGGTGATTATTGGGATTCGAACCCAAACTAAAAGAACCACAAACTTTCGTGCTACCCTTACACCATAACCACCATTTAGTACAAACTTTCTTTTTTTACAACACTCCAATCATATCCACACTCGCTATTCAATCTGAAGTAGTAATGACCACCAGTAGAATACGCTCTGAACTTTAACATCCAAAAGATTGTATTTTCTAATTCACCGATTATAGATTCGTTACCACTCCATCCTATGGTATGTAATTCAAGCATACCATCTTCTTCTTTATACCCATAATCATAATACCACAATTCTTTAATATAGTTTAGAAGTTCGGTATAATCGGTAGTATTAAAGAACTTACCATATACTAACTCACCATCAATCTTTTCACTACCCCAATTACGAATATACTTCAGTGCCTCATCAGTTGGGTAACCATCCTCATCGAACAAATAGAATGGATATATATAATCTAGTTCAGTTTCCATAATCTTGTATTTGTGCCTGCAGAAGGACTCGAACCTCCGAACTCCGAAGAGGGGGGATTTACAGTCCCCGGCAATTGCCGCTATGCGATACAGGCTTTTAGTGTTATCCTACAAGGATTCGAACCTCGAACGACTGAACCAAAATCAGTAGTGTTACCGTTACACCATAGGATAGTGTTTAGATTTATAAAACTCATCCCTAACGAGGTAAAGAAACTCCATCTAATAAGTTTTTTGCGTAGTCAGGACAGGATTCGAACCTGTACTCCCCATTACAGGAAGCGTGATACAGCCACCAATGTAGCTGTGGCACCAAATTGCCACCTGACTATTTTATTTTAATTTCGGTAGGAGAACTTCTTTCTCCCTTAACTCAACAATACAAAGATACGAAAAAGATTTCATATTTCCTAATGTTTTATTAAATAAAAAACCCCAACTTAATTAAAGTTAGGGTTTCTAAAAATCGAATTGATTTTCAGAAATTACTTCACTGGCTGCTCAGAAACTGGCTCAGCTACTTCTTCACTTGTAGATACACCAGCACCTTCAAGAGTTTCTTCAGTTTGTACGGCTGCGGAATCAACTTGTACTGAATCAACTGCTACAGAATCAGTTCCTTCAGATTGAACTCCTTTACCACCACAAGCAACCATTACTGTTGCAAGTACTGCGAATAGAAATACTTTTTTCATTTTTCTTTTTTTTTAATTGTTAAACATTTGGTTTACTTCATAAATTGATTTAGACCTTCTAAATCTTTTTATACTCTTTTTAACTCGTATAATAAGTATTACGAATTAATAAAAACATTTAAATTCAACCCGAGTATCTTTCATCACCTATGAGGATTTATGAATTTTTGGTGTTTTTAATTTACTTTTACAAAGATACGAAATTTTTTTCAGAATTCCTAACACTTTGTTAAAATCTTTTTGATATTTTTAAAATTAATTCTTGTTCTTCATCTGTCAGGGATAGAAAATTTGAACTAATCTTTCCTAGTTGTTCTCTAAACAATTGCTCATTCAAACTTACATTATCAGAATCATAGTATCCTTCAATTTCTTTTTCCAATTCTTTCTGATAAAACCCATCATCATAAAGAGAATCTACGAGTTCTTGTTTTTCATAGGAGGATAATCCATCAATGATTTCATCCAACTCAATATCCATGTTAATGTATGCCATAGTTTTTCTCATTTTGTTTTACAAAGATACGAAACTTTTTTCAGAATTCCTAATTCTTTTACATATATTTTTTAATAAATGGTATGGGGTTTATTTCAGTCTTATCGTTTTGAATATGTTCTATTATAGAATCTGCTAAATACTGATGTTGTATTAAAGTTGGATGTCCGTTTTTGGTAATTGGAAATTCCCTATCAATTCGTTTATATGGAAAAGTATTTTCCCAATCCTCGTAATATTTGTAGTAATTTCCATCATATCCTTTTAGGGGTATAAGCAAAGACTCTATGTAAGAATTATTGCGTAGGTAATCAAAGGATGTAGAACTACACCATGAATCTATAAGATATACTTTTGTAGTCTTCTGATATAATTTTAATTTTTCTATATGGTATTCGAGATTTCGTTGTCTTGGTGCGTGAAATATAAAATCAAGATAAGTGATAATATCACCTTTCTTTTCCCACTCTTTCATTTTTTGAAAATCAAATTTAGGAATTCCTTCATATTTTTCTAAATAATCAATTCTACTTTGTGTCCATTCATCTATCGGTTCATTATTAATCATTTTATGAACATAATCAACATAGACATTAAATGGTTTGGGTTTATCTATTTTACAAAAATCACAATCACAATCAATAACAGAGTGTAAAAAGTTTCTATCAATTGAAGTAAAAAAATGTATAATGCATTTTGTATCTAAACTTAAATTCTTTTCAATTATGACTCGAGATGAATGCCAATCACCTCCATTATCTTTTCTAACAATTGATTTTAAACCAAGTTTTTTTTCTACTATTCCTGCAAATCTATTTTCTTCTCTGAATTTAATTGTTTCAGGAGTTTGTTTATATAACAATCCTTCGGTTTCATCCATACCAACCCATTCGTTATATACTTCTCTTTGGGATTTCCAGTATGGAGTATCTATGTAAAGTTCTAATCCTTCTCCCCATATAAAAGAATCACCGGAATAAATTATATTATTCATTATTGCTGTATTGATTTTTATTAATAATAGATATTTAGAATTCTAATTTATTTTAAATAATCTTAACATCAAATCCATTTAAGAACATATACTCTGCCATGATTTCTAAATCATCCATATCGCCTTCCTTTACAACTGCCTTACCTTTGGTTGCCATAGTAAACGCAATTTGTTCACATTGAATTTCTTCATGTTCGGTTATATCCCAAATAACATCAATCGTTTCATCAATTGTTTTATCGGGTGTATCGTATATGATTAATTTATGGGATTCCATTATTATTGTAAGAATGTTATTAAGTAAGGTGATATTTTATACCCAACATATGCACCCAATGCGGTTGGGACTGGGAATACAATAAACTTACCCAAATCAGTCACATACTTTGGTCTGTTTACAATCTTACCCAAGAAGAAGTAGAATATCATATAAGAGATAAGAACCGCCATATCGATTCGTAAACTAACTGCTACGATTACAACCGCACCCAAGAATCCATATAGGAAGTTATACAACACCCCATCAATCCAAACTTCTTGTGGGGATGATGAATTGTAATCTTCTACTATGGTAGATAAGGGTAATTTCTTTTTTCTTCTTAATTTACTTTCCATTAGTGTAATCGTTTAACTTTTTAACTGCTTTATTTAATCTTGTTTCTTGTAAGTATCTATCTCTTATTTCATTTAGAAACTCTTGTTGTTCTTTGGTATAAAATTGTACTCTTGATATTTCCGATAATTCATCTATCCGATTTCTCCAAATTTGAGTTTGTGGGGTCCCAATTGGGTGAGGGTGTTTTAACTTCTCTATACACCAATCACGAAGGATAATGATTGCCTTTTTCTTTTCATCGGTAATCAAGTAATCCTCCCAATATCCCGAACTTAAATTTGTCAAGTTCATCAGAATTTGTTTCATATCCATACTAGTCCGCTTTTGTCGGTCAAACTTTTAATTTTTAAATGTATCCCTTTTTATTGATAGTTGCTCTCTTCTCTCCATCTCCAATGCTTTCAACCTCTGTCCTCGTATCAACTTAATTAAGTGTACTAGGATGATTATCCCATTCAAGGTCATTACCGATACCTCATCGTTATAATAACCCCACAGTGCCCATCCCATACATCCTATGGAGTTAACTACTCTCATCTTCACCCCATCGAATAAGAACGATGATAGTGTCACTATGGTGGAAATCCATCCTAATAATTCTATTGGTGTCATACTGAGTTAGAAAGGTAGTGTGTCTTTATCTTTTAAATATAGGTAACGGATGTGATTGATAATGAATCTATCTTCTTCATCGTACCCATCTTGTTTGAGTGTCCTTGCTACCAAACTTGTGTACTCCATTACTTGTAGTGGGTCAGGTAAATGATGTGAATTACTATTCAGTAACCAATGTTGTAGTCTATGTAGGAAGGTTTGTTGAGCTGGGGATAAGACATATCGTGTGAATTGTGTCCCATATCCTAATCCATTAGTTGTGTTTGTAGTTTGAATACTCATTCGTTCTTAATTATTCTATACTATCTTTTATATTACCGAATTTCTCCATATCAATATCATCTACCTTAATGTACGCACTACTCGGTTTTCCATCTTTTCCCATAATCATACATACATTTCCCGATTCTTGAGCGGTATTTATGATTTCGGTAGTATATTGAGGATTGAGTTTCAACATATATTGGATAGTATCGTTCATCAAAACTAACATAAATTATCCTTGTTGTTTGATTTGTTCTTTTAACCACATAGCACCTTCAACAAAATTGAACCATGATGATGAAATGTTTAGTGGTTTTTCTAAAGCAATCTTACTTATTTCTTCATCAGTTGGCAATTTGATGGGTTTTATTCTTTCCAAGACATCCATATAGGTCTCGGGTTCATAAGTAACTGCTATTGCAATAGCTCTAACTACTTGTTCTTCAGTATATAGTTTCATTTCTTATCTTCTTTACTTTCTTTAAACTTTAATGTAGCGAGACCAGTGGAAAATGATATGATTATACCTATTAATAGGTTCATCCAATAGGGTAATCTAGGAGAAGAGATTGCCATAGTGAATCCAAATACGAATACGATTGGAAGAAAGTTCCATTTTACGAGGTTTATAAATTTTTTCATTTGTTTTATATTTTTTCGAATTTGAAAAATTGATTAAGTTTTGCGTTAGTAGGTGCATTATTAGAAACTTTAGCACTATCCCGAGAATATGTATATGGTTTACGATTCTCAAACTTTCCACCTCCCATTAAGTAGGTAAAATCATTCCAATCTAAAATGTGAATTTGACAATTAAAGTGTTTTTCTAAATCTTCAAGATGTTCACCAACACTCATGTGTATTGGTGAATATGGATGTAGAATGTAAATATTTTTTAATCCATATTTACGAATATATTTCCAGCATTTATGTGGAAGTTTATCTCCTATGGAACCACTTATTCCTTGTGCAATACAATCCATATGAAATGTACCATTGATTATAAAATCAATACCCGAGGAAAATCGTTTATATACAATTCCCATAGATGTTAAATAATTTTCAACCCTGTCCTCTAAAGCCTTTCCTCTTTCATGTACCTTTTCAGTAAATTTTACAATACTAGTCTGTCCTATTTTGGTAAGTCTTCTCATTTCTTTTTCTTTGGTTTTTTAGTAGGTTGAGATTCATCTTCATCAAAAAGGTCTTCACCTTTGTAATCGGGGTAATTCTTACTCATGTAATCAATTCCATTTACCCATATTATTCCCATGGCAATAGAAACTGCCACACATACGAAAATACTAATTACTAATTCCATATCATTTATTATCTTTTTCTACAATCCTTAATACCATCTATAATAACCAGTCCCAAGAAGATAATCAGTAAGGACCATGATATAATTACTATTGTCATTTCAATATTTACTAGATTTTTAGGATTATTAGTTTTTACACTCAGCGATGTATTTGATTTTAGAATCTATACCAGTCAAACTTTTATTCAAACCATTATTACCATTCGGTTCTCTCAAACAAACCCTTACACTATTTCCTTTAGGAAGTTTAAATGTCGTCTGTGTTGTGCTTCCACATGGAATGTACTTACCGGTTGCTTCTGTTTCATTAGGACCTGCCGTAAACTCCCACATAGTACACCCAACATTCAAATCGATAGTTGATACTGCAGGAGAGGATAGAGTAGTGGAGGTGGATACGGGTTGTACTTCAGACCCATAGAATTCATTCTTATCACACGATGATAGTACAATAATCAATGTGGATAATGTTAATAATACTTTTTTCATTTTTTTGATTGTTTAGGTTGTTTAAATTTTAAATGTAAGTAAATATACGAATTATTATTGACAATTCCAAATTATAGGTTTGACCAACTGAAACTTTCTGAACCACAAGAACATTTAAATTGTCTTGCCCATTTTCCAAGGGTGAAGTTGTAGGTTCTCACACTTTTTTTGTTACAACGGTAACAGCTGCATGATTTCTTTTCGGTGTTGTGGTATCTGGCCATATCTTTTATATTTTAAGTTTCTTTCTCATTACTCTACCAATATACGAAATGTTTTTCACATTTCCAAATGCTTTGATAAAAAAAAAATAAAAAAAAATAAACCTACCACACTTGAGACCGATATGAGAGAGATAAAAGTGTGTGGTAGGTGATCCATGATGGATACTTGAGATAGGAGAGAATGGTCTCAAAAAATGAGAGAGATGAAGTATCCGGCTTTCTTGACTCCCCAAATGGGAAGTTGTTACGCAATCGGTTTTATTATTTGCTGGCTTCAACTTCATCTAATGTCATATACCGTTAGAGGAACATCTCAATCACGGTTTTATTTCTTATACCCTTTTGGTATAAGAGTTAATTAGTAGTATGGTGGTAAATACCGAACATACGATGATTACTGATAGAGGGTTTGCCAACCATAGGAGGGCAACACCACAAATTGTCATGATGATTGGTTCTACCGAAATCAAGAACACAACAAGGGTAGCTAGGGTAAGGGGGATGTACTTTAACATAGTTTTATCTTTTATCTTTTACAACATTACAAATATACGAAATGTTTTTCACAATTCCTACTGTTTTGGAAAATATTTTTAGAAAAAATATGCATTCCAAATTTGTTCGGCTGGTGCAAGGTATCGTTCGCCTACCCTATGGTTGTGTTCCTTATTGAGTTCATATGGAGATGGGAGTACCTCCATAGTACAAGTACCATGATAAGGATGTATACTAATCAACTTTGCTCGTAGGGTTGGAGAAAAGTTCTCTGATACTTCTTGACCAATTACTTTCTTCAAATCTTCAATCATATTCATATTAATTATGGTTTAGTGTCCAAACTCCATTTTCCATCATTGCGGTAAATGATTTTCGTGGCATTACTCTTTCTACTCCATTAGGGAATAGGACCAGGACTATAGCTTGTCCGTAGTGTAACCAGGTTCGGGTAATGTGGGGTTGTGTCATATCGTTTATGGGTTATCTCTTATTACTCTACTAATGTACGAAGAAAAGCTCACAATTCCAAATTTTTTAGAAATTATTTTTTTCCTCCAATGGAACTATACTATGGTAATATTATATTTTTGTTTCGGTTTGCCAAAATGAATAATATCTTTTGATAATCTTTGTATAAGACTATTCGGATCGTGTATTGTGGTATTGGACATATTTGCACTTATCCACATAAGTAATCCCTCTTGGGCACCTTTCATTCCATAATGTTCATATTGAACAGATTTTGTTTGGTTATCCATAAGTTCCCAGTTATCAATAAACATATTAATTGTGTCATCTTTTACAATCACAAATCCATGTTCGGATATGGAGTTGGATAAATTTGGATATATTTGTTTTAATTGATTAAGATATTCTGATAGATACTTATTCGGATACCCCAACTCAAATGGATGGATTCCTTTTGGTAATGTTTCTAAAATTGTAAAATCAATTTTATCGCGTATGATAATATCTGTGTCCAAATATAAAACAACATCATTATCTTTTAACCCTTCCTTGATTACAAGTCTTTTTAAATTATAATTGAAATCGTCTTCAATATGAATTATATCGTGGACCCCAATTATCTTGTTGGGTTCATTTGTCCCAACCAATACCTTTATATTAGGATTTAGATATGTGATTCGTTTAAATAATCTATTGAATTCATCTATGTGTTCATCCCCATACACCAAAAAAACAATTACACATTTCACTCTTATATACCTTTAGGAATTATTTTTTGTTCTTCTTATGGCCAGAATCATATTAAAGGCTTCTAGTTGAGCTTCAGTAGGAGTGTATCCATTGTTCAAAGCCTGATACTGATAAGTTTCATATAATTTTTTCTCCTTCGGGGTGAGGGAAGAAAAGAATTCAAAGTTGGGGTTAATCTTACTCATATCTTTTTAGTTTTAATGTTTTAATAATTAAGGGGCCATTAACCATTGTGAATAAACTTCGTCATAAGTGACACCCATTATTTCGGATAATCTACTAAACACTCGTTCTCGAATCACACTATCACCAACTCCGATGTACTCATAAACATCTTCGTAGTTATCTAAAACTCGGAACAAACCTTCAAAGGTTGCATTCTCGTTGATTTCAATTCCCAGTTCGTCAGTCGGGAAGTTTTCAAGGTAGTACTCTCTCATGTTTTTCATATCATTATCTCTTTATTACATAGTAAAGATCTAAATAAATTTTGAGAATTCCAAATAATTTTTTTAATGTTATTCTAACTACCTGATTATCAGGGAAATTATTTTAAAGATACCGGATAATTTTTTAAAGCCTCTTGGTTTCTCTTATTCATTCTTTTGAATGAATCAGCAACCTCATTAAGTTTTTCTCGCTGATTTCTATCGTACATTTGTTCTTTCAAGATTTTATTAATCATATCAAATACCCCAAGGTCAATAAGATAACTAGCATATTCCATCATGATTTGATTTAGCCATTCATCTTGTCGATAGTTCAAGCTCCAGTATTGTGTCTTTGCCATAACTTAAATCAATTCGTAATCAATATCACCATAATCATCAAAATCATCGTTCTCATCATGTCCTTCACCTTCTTCTGCTTTTCTATAAGCTTCACATACACTTCTAGCCATTACAGTATGAGTCCAAGTTTGAACTGCAGTTCTTGAACATTGAATAGTATATTCTGATTCTTCATTGTTTTCCCAGTCTTCATCTTCTTCCTCACATTCATTAGTATTGATATATGTCGGGGAATTTTCTCGTTTCATCTTATCACACTCCTCGATGATTGAGTTTCGGAACTTCTTTAAATCATCATACGAATTAAAATCAAAACTAAATGAACCCAACTCGGAGTTAAGAGTAACTTGGACGTGTTCGGGAGTATCCTCTTGATACTGGTTCTCTCTAACATATCTTACTGAATGTCGGTAGTTCTCGCCGAAATCAACTAGTGAATTTTCGGGATACAAAGTATACCATGGCCAGTTCTCATCCGAATTCTTTACCATCTTATATTCGTTCTCTAATTCTTGTAATTCCTTAATAACCTTGGAGTATCGTTTCTCAAAACTACTCTCCCACTTTTTTGTTCTTTTCATAACTTATCTTTTATATACTCATTCCCACCACGAGTGTTGAGTTACATTTATTTGTTGGTATTTGGTTTTAATTTTATTTTTTAAGTATTGTGAAATAGGGTCATCTTGGGTTTCCAATTTATTGAGTTTGGAATGAACCCACCCCATGTATGTATTCAGTTCAATTTTACATTTTGTATACGATTGTTTATTTAACTTGAGTTGTATATTTTCTTCCTTGGTAGTATAGTGATATGATGCATTATCCTTGATGAATTGTTTCATAACATCCTTACTCAAATTCATTTCAATAATTCTTTCAGCTAACCCCTTTAATCCATAGTGATGTTCTTTACATAGATTGGTATGGTTTCCTGAATCAAACACTTGTTCAAATGCTTCTTTTGAATAGTATCCACTAAAAAACTCTTTGGTTTGAGTCATATAAAAAATATTGTTTCTAATACCGTCCACTACATAACGATGTAGATGTGGTGCGGTTTTGATAATAGATATATTATGTTCAATATACTCCACCAATTCATTTAAGTTTTTAGGTTTATTATTCATAATCTATCTTTTATATACTCATTGCTAAATTTATATCTAATGAATTTCTCATCCATCTCATTCGTAACTCATTCAACCAATCCTTATCGATATCCCAATAATGTCCATCCGATAATACCTTTGATACTCTCTTTCTATATAGATACAAATCAAAATCTTCACCTACTACTTTGATTCTTCCATCCGAACGAGTGCCCTTCATAGTTTCTAACCACTTATGGGTTAACCAGTATTCCATCTCAGAAAGATAGTATCTTTGTTTATAACTTAAACTAATTTCATTCATAATTTTTTAAAATAAAGTTTTTAACCCTTCACTGCAATTCGGACACCCATTCAGATACAAAGAGATATACTATACACTATATCCATATACTATCAACAAGATGTATATCTAAAGACTTCTTTAAAAATCTTTCTCTTAACTCATTCAACCATTCCTTATCAGATTCAGTATACCATCCATATATAAGAATACCTTCTATCTCCATCTTATATCTTCTTATAGTAGAATCAAGACCATTTACTTTCACTTCGGTATCCATCCCATCTTCAAGGTCTCGGATATAATCTGCATAGACCCAATCCTTTAACTTCTCTAAGAAGTGTCGTTGTTCAAAACTTAATTGTATCCTACTCATATCTTTAATCCTCCATATTCTAATACTTCCAATCCTTTATCCAC
>JACCDX011145670.1_pt1 | contig 155844 bp, 139 predicted proteins | sample 7449681 | NCBI WGS metagenome assembly JACCDX01 (sample SAMN15323450, study PRJNA562643) | freshwater metagenome | isolation source: river surface water | place: USA:Blue River Watershed | collected 2017-08-18
ATATTTTTAACAAATCTGAAGATGCCGGCTACTCAGAGTTGTTAAACTCTGATATGCAATATATAAATAGTATTGATGAATATAGAGATAGTATTATGAAAATATTACGAAGAGATGAAGAAACAGGCGTGTTGATAATATGAAAAAAAAAATAAATATAGCTTTACTTTATCTAAAGACAATATAGCGTCATAAAGTTTTGAATATAAAATATGAAAACATTATTCATGCTTAGTATAAGAAGTATTACAACTACATACAAAAGTATCTAAACCGTCAAGTAATATAAAATTTAAACAAGTAGCCGCTAAAATAGCATCCTTCTTTTTTTTATACTCTCGGATTTCTAACATAAGATTAGCTCTTTTATCAACACAATCTTTCATTATTACTTTATATTAATAGATAATTTCAAAATTATAATATCAATAAATATAGAAAAAACAGTATATAAAATGCCGAAACATAATATCAAGTTTAATTCAGTATAACTTCTTACTTTTTTAATTTATTTCTTTAAGAATATGAATACTTTAGAGTAATATTAAATCTGAATTGAGTATGACTTTTACTTTAAATAAAATGTCTAGAGACGCTACGCTCAGCGCAACGGCCGTGTTGACAATATAGCAGAGTATTACTTTTACTTTTTTGAATAAAATTTCTAAAGATATTATAGCAGAGTATTACTTTTATAAACTAATTTAATATTATTTTTTTTTAAAATTATATAATGTTTTTACTTCAAAGCTCACCGAAGATATACATTTCTTCATTTATTTCTGATAGAGATTATTACGCTCTTTCTGCAAATAACATAAAATACGTAATTGATATTTCTGAATACGAACAAAGTAAGCCACTACATTTTGAATTTAATAATATTGGGTATGATACTGTTTTTATGTCTAAAGAGCGTAATAATCGGGATGCTAATTTTATATCTGTGTGTGAAAGATTATGTAAATTAATTGAAAATAATATTTCAAAAACTATGCTAATATTCTATGATAGAATATCTAATATAACAATATCCGCTATTCTTTACTATTTATGCAAACAAAATAACTCTTATGAAAAATCTTACAGTTATCTTTTAGGGTTAGATAGACGGGCACGGATTAGCCCAGAATATCTAAATATTATTAAAACTGAGTTTAATGATAATAGCTCTCTGCCAAATTCAGATTTAGAAAATATAGATAAAAAAGAACTAGAAAATATTATTAACGACGGGCTTGACTTTAAGTTAAAATACTTAGATATCTTATCTGAAGACTAATAGAAATAAAAAAACATAGAGATAAATTAGTATATCGTCTGAATTGTGTTGAACTATTTTTTTCAAAAAAAAAGTATATATATTGTCTAAAGATAAATTAACATACTTCGTTCTGTGCGTGATAATAATCAATGTTAATATTTCTAAAGACTTTGATACTAATGTAAAATATTTACCAAGTAAGATTTATATTTTGATTATTTTTAAGAATATCTACAGTAGTTTTATCTTCTCTTACAAAAACCATTATAAATATAAGCTCAACTATATAATATAGAATCTATGAATAATATGCATTTATGCGGTAGTCAAAAAAACGACGGATTCCTGAGATACAGAGATATTGCAAATGAAGACGAATCCATTTATATCTATAAATATAACATTATGAAAAAAGAGTATACCAAAAAATTAGCTAAGACAAAATGTCAATGCAAAATAGATTCAACACAATTTGAAAATAAATTTATAGATAATCTGAATGAAGATTTTTCTAAAAATACAGATTTTGATTATAATGATTTTCTGATAAAATTAGAAGAAGAAAATATTAACACAGATATGAAATTAAATTAAACAAAAGATATTCATTTTTTTTTGTATTTATATTATTTCATACAACCGCTCAACAGCAAAGCTGTGTTGAAATTATAGAATATATGATGAACAAATTTGTTCATATTTTTCGTATTTTTGTCTAGCATATTTCAGATAAACTTTTTTACTTTTTATTGTCTAAAGATAAATTAACATATTATGTTATGCTTTCAATATAACAACTATCTTTGAACCATCAACTTTAACCCATTCTCCATTATCTGTTATAGCACTATAAGAGCTAGCACTCATAGTAGAATTGTGAATAGTTATAGTATTGTATGTAGGTTTATAATCTAAGAATAAAACGCCCATAGTACTCATCTTCATAGGGGGGTTACCAGAATATCCAAATAAATTCATGTTTGCGGCTTGAGTCCAACCATATCCATTATATTTATCTATAAAGAATGATAATGTACCGGTCCATCTAAATCTATATAATTTATTAGGAGATTCCACAGTATAAGGATTATATTTATAACCGCTACTTCCAGCAATCACACCGCCCGCCTTTATAATAGTAGCAGCATTAAAACAGGCCTGTGTATTACATGTTAAACTTTCTGATAACACTAATGGTGAAATATCAGTACCGCCACCAGTAGCCGGCGTATAAGTTCTACTTCTAGTCTGAGTTCCACCTCCGCATTCTTTAGTACAAGCTGACCAATTACTCCATGTAGAATAATACCCGTTTGTAGCACATACTTGATTATTACATGTCTGTTCTTCTGATAATTTATTTCTTTCGTCTACAGATAAATCATCACCTCCGTTTATAGCGGGCGTGTATGTACGTGTTCTACTTTGAATTCCGCCCCCGCATGCCTTATTGCAAGTTGTCCATTCGCTCCAATCCGAATGATAACCATTTACCGAGCATGGTTTAGAGCAGTCAATTATATTGTTTTCTACTATTATTTTTTTAACCCCATAGTTTAAATATTCTGTCATATCTCTTGAACTTTTTTTATAACCAGAACCACATACACTAGGGCATGTGTTTTCTATCTCTTTCCAGTCTCCAGAAACAATATCCCCTCTTACCGCATTAATATCTGAAGACGGTTTAAATTTATCACTTGTTAATACATCTAACATTTTATTGTTAAATATTTTTGAACATATATTACCATTTAAATCTTTTTTTTCTACACAGTCTGACAATATTTCATCATAAAAACTAGAGTATAACATATTTTCATCATTTGCTAAACTTTCGCATTTAAAAATATATGAAAAAATAGATTTTGCATTAATATCTATATCAAATTTAGAACCAGAATCAATAAATATCTGAATGTTATAAATTCCAGATGGTATATAATAAGAAGCTAAGCTATCTATTTTAAAAGACGTAAAAGAAATGAAAACATTATTTCCATTAGCTATTTTGAAACTATAGTCCCCGGCTGGTATATATACCATAAATAAAAAAGACAAAAGACCACCAGAAGACGGCGGATTGTATATATTTTCTATAGACAATTTAAAAAAAGATAAATCTTCGGGGCTAGCAGAACTATGAATATTAATGATTTTATTATTTATAGCAACTGGTATAAAATTAGATATTTGGCTAGTATTTAGACAATTATAAAAAGATTTCAATTTTTGTGTTATCTCCGCGTTAAATACAGTCAAAGTATTAGACATTTTTTTTATATTATATTAATCAAATTATTAAATTTAATCTTACTATAACTTTACTTTAGTTTTTAGTCTAAAGAAAATATAAATACTCTAGCTCAATCCGATAATAGCCCCCACCCCGCAATATCTATGTATTTCCGGATTTTTTATAATTCTACTTCCGGTTCTGATACTTATTATTTCTAAATCATCAATAACTTTCTTACTTCCAAAATATTCATGCTTAACTATTTTATCTCTAAATTCATGACCCATAGTAACGACAACTGTATCATTTATAAAAACAGCATGTCCGTTGCTAATTGCTAAGCTATAAACGACCGCACAATTATTTTCTTTAGGCTTTGTTATATCTTTTGGGTATTTCCATTCTCCGCCAACAAATACCGGATGCCATGGTGTAATCCACATATTATTTATATTACATAATAATCTATCTTCTATATCAGTTTTAACTATGTAATTAATAATAGCATTACTTCCAAATGCTGTTTTTACACAGTCTCCTATTTTTAATTCTTTAACTAATTTTTTAGAGTCGTCAGATAAAGTAATATAGCTGTCTCCATCAAAGCAAACCCCGCTACTTTCAACACACATCCAGTTATTACAAATTCTAGATTCTGATAACACTAATGGTGAGATATCAGTACCGCCACCAGTAGCCGGTGTATAAGTTCTACTTCTGGTCTGAGTTCCACCTCCGCATTCTTTAGTACAATAAGACCAATTGCTCCAAGGAGAATAATACCCGTTTGCGGCACAAGCATGTGTGTTACAATTCAGAGTTTCAGTCAGATTACTTCTTTCAGATATACTTAAATCAGTCCCCCCGTTTCTAGCAGCAATATACGAGCGTGTTCTAGTTTTAGTGCCAGTACCGCATGTCTTATTACAATCAGACCATTCACCCCAAGCAGTTAAATACCCATTTTCAGGACAAGAATGTGTGTTACAATTCTGAGTTTCTATTAATTTAATTCTTTCAGCCTCACTTAATTCAGTACCTCCGTTTTGAGCAGGTGTGTATGTACGCGTTCTATTCTTTGTGCCACCCCCACATGAGGCACTGCAAGATGACCAATCAGACCAAGAGCTCATAGAACCATTTGTCGGACAAGGATTCGTATTACATCTTTGATTCTCTATAAGTTTAATTCTTTCAGACTCGCTTAATTCAGTACCTCCGTTTTGAGCAGGTATGTATGAACGAGAACGAGTTTGATTGCCACCCCCACATGTTTTATCGCAGCTAGACCAATTACTCCATTCAGACATTATGCCATTTACCGGACAAGTATGGCTGTTGCATGTTTTGGTTTCCACAAGACCAGCAGCTTGAATTTCAGAATCAGTTAAGTCAACACCGCCATTAGTAGCAGGTATATAACTTCTACTTCTTCTAACGACTCCACCACCACATGGTTTATCGCAAGAAGTCCAATTTCCAAATTCAGTAAGATAGCCGTTAGAAGGACAGGCCGTTGTGTTGCAGGTTCTTAACTCTATTATGTCATCTTTATTATCCAATTCGACACCTCCGTTCTTTGCATTTATATATGCTCTATATCTACCCTGAGAACCACCACCGCATTTTTTATTACAGTCAGACCATTCAGACCAATCAGTAAAATAGCCATCTTTTGCAGAACTAGACGTTGAAGCAGCAGAACCAGTATTTAAACTATTCGTTTCTACTGCAATAATATCAGTTGATTCAGATAAAAATAATATATATGCAACTATAGCTACTGGTACTATAAATATAGCTTTTTTTGCTAAAGAATTCATATTTTTAAATTATATAATAACATATAAAAAAAATAAATTAGTAAATTTAGAATAAATATTTAGAAATTATATAAAAACCTTACAAACATTCATAATATAACTATATTTTCTATATTCTAGCAATATTAAAAATACAGAAAATATAAATATTTTACGTTCCAGATTAAACTTTTGCAGATAAATATTATATATTTTTATTTTTTTGTCTATAGATAATATATATCAACTCATTAAATAATCAAAAGTAGTAAATAAATTAAAAAATGGACGAATCAGAACAGCCGGTAGTAATACCCCCTTATATACCAACTTCTATGCTAGAAACCGTAGTTCAATATATATTGCATTATAGGCCAGATATAGTTGAAAATTTTAATTTCAGCCGCATTTCAAAACATTCTCATTTATCATTTAGCTTTTTTAAATATTATAGACAGTTTGACTGGGATATTAAATCTTTATCTAGAAATAAATCATTAACTTGGTTAGATGTTGTGGAAAATACCGACTTTGAATGGGATTATGACTATTTAAGTAATCATAAAGATTTAGACTTTCAATTTGTATTACAAAATCTTGATAAGAACTGGAATTGGGACGTATTGAGCTGCCATTCAAATATAACAACTGTAGATATAGACAATAATTTAACTCTGCCGTGGAATTTTAATTATGTAGCAAGAAAGAAAAATCTAAGTGTTGAATTTATTTTGAGCCATTTAGATAAATTCGATTTGTCATTTATTTCAAATAATGACGTTATTACAGAAGATGAATAATTTATCTAAAGACAATAATATTAGTAAAAAATATTATATATTTTTTTTAAATTTATCTTAATCATAATATATCAGTATAACTAAAATCAAACTAAATCAATAAAAATCAAAAATGGTTAGCATTAAATTTATATCAGAATCTCAGCTAACAAATAATAGTTTAGTAGAAAAAGAATTATTTGGGGTTCGCGAGACTAAATGTATTTATATAAGAGAGTCAGGAAAAAACAGAAAGTTATTAAGTGCAGATTTTAACGGAAGGTACACTATTGGGGATTATATGAGTGATTATAAACTAGATATAAATGACGATAACGGAGAATGTTTAAAATTATGGAATAATAAGTTAATAAGAGAAGTACAATCAAGTTCTACATTTAAAATTAACGAAAACGGGTATTTAGAAATAAATTCATCCGGTAATCAAATATGGTCAAATAGTTTATTAAAATTAAGTCAGCCGTTAGAAAGTATATCGGGAGGTACCGGCTTTAACTCTTTTACAAAAGGAGATATGGTAATTGGTAATAGCTTGGGTTCTCTTAGTAAAATGAGTTCAGCAAATATTAATAATAAATATTTTTTATTAAAAGATAAAGACAGTGAAATAGGAGTTAGCTATGGTCTAGATATATTTGAAGAATATTATTATATGAGCCCGCCAGATTATATATCATTAACGAATTATTCTATAGACAAAATACAAGTAAGAGATTATCAATTGAGAGATACCATTTCTATAAATAATATAAATTTAAATGTTTTTTCTACGATAATAGAAGAATCGTCAACGGCTGTATCCGTATACCCTTTTTCTACCGCTTTGGATATACCTGCTGAAAGTATATATAAATTTAAGTACGGAGACATAATTAGTTTAAAAGACTCCAGAATAACAACTTCATCTGGAGTTCAGACAATAACAGAATATAGAAAAATTACTAACGTTAATACTCAATTAAATGTTTTAACGTTGGATTCTTCTTTTTCATTATTAAATAATTGGAGCTTAAACGGGACTGCTTCTTTATCAACTACTCAATTTAGATTTGGTAGTAAATCTCTAGCATGCACAGCGACTACTACATTTGCTAGATTAATTACTAATTCTTCTTTAGATATAGGAAATACATGGACAGTAGAAATGTTTGTTAGATTAAATGTTGTCAATGCTGCGCAAAGTATTATAATATCAAATACTGCAAACACATTTAGAATAAATTTTATAAACGGAACGCCTCGTTTTAGAATATCTTTAGGACAAGGAGCTAGCTATAATATAGCAAATAATTTATCAGGATCTACTGCTGTAGTTGCTAACACTTGGTATCATGTAGCAGTAGTGAAGACAACCACAAACTATTTATTCTTTGTGGGTGGGGTTCTGCAAAATACTATAAATAGCACGCTAGCAATACCAGTTTCTTCTCTTCAGAATTTAAAATTAGGAGGAGACTCTTCTTTGCTAAATGGATTTATAGATGAATTTAGATTAAGTAGTATTAATAGATACACAGCGGCTTTCACAACGCCGTCTGCTATATTTTCTTTAGACGATAGAACAATCAGCTTAAACCACTTTGACGGTTCAGCTATAGGCGAAAGCGATGATAGAGTTAATAATTCAATTGTTTCAAATCAATTTATAGTAAATAAAGATGGTTATTTATATAAGAATTCTGTTTTTTATTTATACGTTTATAGAAAATATAATAACGATGTCAATGCTTTAGCGGAATATGTTAAGCTTTCTACTAGAAATAATGAAGACGAGTTTATACCACTGATAAATAATATTGCTAATGAAGAAACTGTTTCTATAAAAAGATTGCCGTTCTATATAACAATCTCTTCTGTTGATTCAGTACCGCATAGTACGCTTCTCTGCGGTAGATATTTTGATATCCATCCGAATATTTCTTTAGTCTCTAATTTAAGTAATACCGCAGAGGCCGTAACGAGTTTATATAATTTCTTACCTATTTATACCAAAAGAATCCGAATTATGATAACCCATGCGCATGTGGGTACAATAGAATGTTCTATATCAGTAGGTACTCGTTCTGAATTAAAAAATAATTATTTAACTACAAACGTAGCAAGTATAACAAGTTTAACAATTGACATACCCATTATTAATTTACAATTGATAAGTAATCTATCAGTATTAGCGTCAACGACTTCGTATAGTATTGTACTACTTGGTTATTTTTGTTAAAATTGACTAAAAAAAATGATTTTATTTTTTTATATATAAATAACAGCTGATATAATCATAATGTCAGCGATTCAGGCTAATTTTAAAGTATATAATATATATACTAATATTAATGATATTCATATTAACGACGCGGTTAAAATTACTAGCAACCCTCAATTTGAGTCATTCTGGGTTGAAATTAAGTCAATCAATAAAAGAACTAACTTAATCAGAGGTACAGTTCAAAATATCTTACAGCGACCGCATAACTATAATCATGAAGATTTGATTGAATTTAAGCTAAAAAATATAAAAATGCATAAATTAGAAAAAGATAGATTTGCTTTAAATAACTTGACTCAAGATGAAATTATGAGAATTCTACTTGCTAGTATGTCTAATATGAATATAGAAGAATTTGAAAGTAGCTTAAATACTAGAAATATAGTCAGAGATTAACATTCTACTATAAAAAAAATTGAAAACCGCATTTCTAAGTATCTAACAAAGTACGAATAACTACAAAGAAATGTCTAAGAACTATAACAACGAGCGTATTGACGAGTCAGTATGTTTATATAAGTTTACAGGCGTATTTCATAGTTATACATATTTTAACTTAGTTAATGAAAATGACATAAATAGCAAGACTTTGATTGTAATTAGGTCTGCTTGGTTAATTAGCTATCAAGATAAACTAGCTGATAGTCTATCTAAAAATACAAATGTTGAATTATTATCTAAAGACGATATTAAATTAGTAGAACAAAATAATTGCGATTGGTTAAATAAAGCTAATTTTGAAGAATTTGCTGTAAAAAAAGGTTCTGTGTTTAGTAATATTTATAATAATAATACAGAGCAAGTTAAAAAAGCAGTTAGCTTAGCAACTAAAGCACTAGATAATAATTACCCAGCCGTAGAAATATCTATGTTAGTTCTAATACCAATTATTTCAGTATTATTAATTCTATTTAGTGCTATTTGGTTAGACGAAAGAAAAATTAAAAAAGCTAATAACTATCAGTTGAGTCAGGCTTAATATTAAAAAAATAAACACAAATATTTATTGATATATTTTTTTTAATATTTGTTGTTATTCATAGTAAAAATACTATTTTTGCTTAAACATTTATCAGCAATTCTTAGTCTTTTATATTCTTCTAAATCTACTTTTTTATCTTTTTTTTGAAATCCGATGTCTAAAACTTTATTAATTATAGAGCAAACTTCTAATGTAAATCCGTTTAACTCCATAGTTTGGACAAAGTTATTATCTTCTTCTTTTTTGGCTTTTATATGTCTAATACATGAAATAATCGGATAGTTCACAGAATTGCTAACTGCTCTAGTAATATTATGTTTTTTATTAGAAGTCTCCATATTTCTAAGTCTATGGTTAATAACCGGTATTAAACGTTTATACAGGTTAATTTCTTCTTTAGACTTAAATGCTTTGATAGCTATAGGGAAAGAGTACTTAATTGGGATTTCTCCGCCCCTGCATTCTTCTTTGTCTTTAGAAATTATAGTAAGCGCTGTCTCTTTCATCTTAGAGCCGCCGACTAATTTAATTTGAATAACATGCCGATAAATACTGCACCAGCTGCTATTAATATCGTTATTAATTACGCTAGATTTAGTAAAGCATGAGAAGACGATAAGATACATAGTTATAGCTTATTTAGTATAGATGAAATAGAAAAATCAATTTTTTATCTATACTATAACAATATAACACCAATACATCATGAACAGCTATATCTTTGAGTTTAACACATATTTAAGTACTACTCAGCCAAATATGACATTAAAGCAGTATTTTATAAAATACCATGATAGATTTGTCAGTAAAGCATATATTTCATTTATGGGTTAAACAATCAAAGTTAATTGAGTATAGTATTATTAAATCAGACTCTGCCGATATAAAACTATTAGTTGAACAATTTGACTTAATTGATAATAAAGACTATAAGTATAAAAATAATAATCTAAATTCTTATGTGCTAACATCAAATGCTTTTAAAGTATGTTTAATTAAATCTAAAAGTTCTAAAAAATATGTTGACTATTATTTGCTTTTAGAAGAAATTATTATTAATTATAATCAGTATGAAAAATTATGTAGAGATAATCTAATAATGCATATAACTCATGAAAATAATTCTTTGCACGAAAAAGCAGTTCTAGCTATTAGCATTGCAGAAAAATTAAATAAATATAAATAAACATAACCGTCTAAAGAAAAATTAACATGAAATAATATTTTATTTTTTTATAGTAAATATATTAGAAAATTCATATTAGTATTAATACATCATGAATATTCAATTTTCAGGCTCGGCAGGATATTATCCATATATTTTAGGATTGGCGAGAGGTTTGCAAATTAATAATTATTCGAGTAAAGATTTTGATAAAATTTATTGTTATAGTTCTGGAGCAACAGTTGCTTTATTATTTTCTTTAGACATAGATATCAAATTTGCTATGAAAACATTACATATAGATATAGAACTAGAGCTAAATAAATCTTTAGTTGGTACTGCTTTTAATTTTTTAAATGTGTTAGAAAATAATTTAATTAGTTTTCTAAATAATATTAATACAGAAATCTATAAAAAAGCAAACAATAAATTACATATATGTTTAACGAAAGTATCTACAAATAAATATTTTATACCTGATTTGTCTTCAGAAATAATAAATGAGTATTATAGTAATGAAGATTTAGCAAAAGCATGTATAGCTTCTGGTTTTATTTCTTTTTATAGTAAAAATCCATTTAATATTTTTTATAATTTTAGAAATATGAAATGTATAGATTCTGCAATTAAAAGAAAAGTAGATGACTCAATATTTGAAATTAATATTACTAGAAATATGTTCAGAGATAAATATAATTTCTATAGACTAGGATTTAATCATTTTATATTTATCGGCAGAGATAACAAAAAAATAAAGAAAATGTATAACATTGGAGTATTAGATAGTTTACTTTTAATATCAAAAAATGAAAAGCAACTTATTTAATGCATGTTTCTACCGACCAGTCCAGCGTAGTAGGCCGTTATGGCTCTTTCGCTCTCTCTTATGTACCTCTCCTGTTCGTCTTCTTCGCGTTTGAACTTAATACGACATTCTATGTCATATTCTTCGTACGTGCTGTACCCCCCGTGGTTGCGACTTCTTTTGACAAACTCTTCAAATGTCATCCAGACTGTTTCTACTTCTTTTTCGTAGCAATGATTCATACAGAGCCCCCTTTCACTTCCAGCTGAAGGCCATTGACCGTAATGGTAGCAGTTAGAACACGGCCGCCCGTAGTCAGTGCCCACTAGACGAGTGCCGACCTTGATTCTCGGGATGACCTCTGTGCTGAAGATACGTCTGAACTTGAGATGTTGCAGAACTTCAGAAAACTTCTTCTTGTTGTCGGCGGAGTCGTCTACAAAGCTGTAGATAGCCCAGCGGAGCGTAGTGGTCGAGAAGGTTGAGTTGACTGAGTTCATGTTTGGCGGTTGACAAGAGATACGCTTTTGGTATGCTTGTACTTAAGCTAAAAAAAATCAACTATTTTTTAATATTAGTATAGAAAAAATCATTACTTCACATAATAATGTCAGGCACCAGTTTCATTAATTTTTCTTTATACTCTGATTCAATAAATAAGTTTCGCTTAACGTCTCTCCAACAAATTAAATTTTTTTCGTTTAATTTCTTTACTAGTTCTATATCTGTTGGGAATTTTTCATTAAACGAAAAACGATTATATGTAATTAATTTGAGTACATAGTCATCTAGCGCTAGAAAAGATTTCATTTGAGGGAATGTAGGATTTTGACAAATCCAATAGCTTACATGCCCAATCGTATAAGTCTCAGTTAAAAAACTATTTACAAACTCTTTTAAAAGGTTAGCTCTATCAATCATAATTAAGTTTACAGACGTTAATACGACTCTATTAATTGTGTCCATTATTGTTTAAAAAAATATAATATTATATATCAGTTGGTACTGACCCAACAAAGCTTGAGTTATGCCCAGCCTCTATCCACTAGAATGATATATAATAATATTAATAGATATATTAAATTTAAAAATTGATTTATTTTTTAGTTATATATTAAGACAATAATGCTTCAATCTGCTGGAAAATGTCTGTATAGTATTATACCTAATTTCTATCTAAACTGGAAGACTAGTTCTACTAATGTAAGTAAGCATTTATTATACTGTGAAAAGTTAGCAATTATAATATTTCTATTATTTCTTTATGCTAGTATTATTTATATATTTGTTTATGAAAACTGGAGACAGTGCTCAAATATTTTAGATATTATTAAAAATCAAAAGAAAGAAAATTATAATGAAAAGCTATTTCGCAGAGATAATGATTTCTGTAATACATCTGACGGATTTTTCATAATATATTTAGTATTCTTACTCGGGCTACTGTTACTAAATATTGTATTTGGTATCGTATATAACTATTATAGAAAATATAAAAATAACAAAAATTCAAAGAATAAAGAAGATTATAATGAAAACGTTATTGTTCATATACCAATTTATAATGAAGATTATGATACAATTAAATCTACTATTGATTCTGTATGCAAACTAAACTATAAAAAAGAAAATATACTTATAGTAATTGTAATTGACGGTATTATAAATCAGTCAAATGGAGAAACAACGGATTTTGTACTATTAAATAATGTCTTAGAAAATGAAGAATATAGATATGACTATATAAATGACACTATAGTAAATAATATTAACACAATTGAGTACAAAGACAATAGATTACGTATATATGGCGGGACATACAATGAATTTGCGTACTCTGTTATAGTTAAATGCGGTAATTCAAGTGAGACTGCTAGGATAGGAAATAGGGGTAAAAAAGATTCAGCTGTTATTATATATGAGGCTATTTATCATATGAGCCAACCAATTGACACGATTGGGTTAGAATATAGACAAATTATCAACTGTCTGCAAAATGCAGTATATGAATCAAAAAATATTAAAAATTTTGACTATATGTTTATATTAGACTGTGATACAGACGCAGAAAGCAACAGTTTAATATCATTACTAAATTATCTAAAGACTAATAATAATTCTATTGCTGTCTGTGGAGAGACTGTTGTGAAAAATAATAGCGAAAATTTCATAACCATTGTTCAAAGTTTTGAATATTTTATATCTCATTTACTTCTAAAGGCGTTTGAACATATTGTGTATAAAGTATTAGTTCTATCAGGATGCTTTACTCTATTCAAATTAAGAGCAGACGGAAACCCAGTAATTAATTTAAATATTATTAATAAATATACAAAAGAATCTAAAGGATTATTTGAAAAAAATTTACTAGAGCTTGGAGAAGATAGATATTTAACTATTCTTATAACTCAAGAATACCCCGATAAACATTTATCTTATATACCTGATGTCAAATGCTATACTAATGCGCCAAATAATTTCAAAGTTTTAGCAGACCAGAGAAGAAGATGGACAAATTCTCTTATTACGTGCCTAATACTGCTATGTTTGAAACCGCCAGCCCAATCTGTATTTAGACATATTAAAATGTATATTTTGGTAATAATGGAGTTGTCAATTATCTTTCTTCTGCCTCTGATAATAGTTATCGGATTAATTAACTCTGTAGTTAGCATAGTAGTTCAAGGGTACAGCTTACTACCAGTATTAATTACTTCTATCATTATATTATTAAATTTACTTATAGCAATAGCTGTTCTTAGATTTGATATGGTTTTAAGATTTGTACCATTCTTTATAAGTCTGCCTGTATTTAGCATTTATATACCAATTTTTAGCATTATGAATTTAGATAATTTAAATTGGGGATTTACTAGAGATGTCGAAAATTCAGAGATTACAAGTCGATTAAATCAAGTTATAGATAGCCCGTTTCAAGAGCACACGCCAAGAAATAGTATTATGATAAATACACCAACTGATGAGATAGCTACTATGGAGTTAGAATATATACAATCTAGAGTATAAAAAATAATATTTTATAGTTTTATCTACTAATATTTTATTTTTTTAGTTAAAACCACTTACTAAATTTGGTCCATAGAAGTTATCTTCGTTATATTTTTTATTAGAACCAATGCATTCGTCTAAAGAAACAAATGTATAATTCTCTGTTAGCATAAAAGGGATAATTAGCTTGAGAGCATCTACTGCGCCGTCATGATAGTCATGAATTAGCGTTATAATTCCACTATAGTTAGAATACTTAGATAAAAAGTTTTCATAAATATCTTTAGGCGAATCTACCATCCAATCATCTGTGTTTAAGTTAGTTGTTATAATTTCATATCCAAAATGATTAGAAATTTCTACCACTTCTGAGTCATAAGAAAAATATGGAGGTCGCATAAAATAAGGTCTTTTGTTAAATAACTGTCTGAAAATAAATTCATTATCGTATAATTCTCTTTCTTTATTAAATTTGTTTAATTTTTCTAAAGCGGGATGTGAAAATGTATGACTACCTAAAATATGCCCGCTGCTATGCATATCTTTTACTAATTGCTGATAATTATTTTTTATAATATTAAAACCGTTGATAAAGAAAGTACCGGAGATATTATAAGAATTTAAAGTATTTACAATATTGATTGTATTTTTATGCGGACCGTCGTCAAACGTTAAACTAATATGTTTATCATTTACACACTTTTCATATATGTTAGCATTTGATAAATTAAATAGAATTGTACATAGAATTAAACACAATTTCATAATGTATTATATAATCTAATTATTGATAATCTGTTCAATATATATATTTTAAAAAAAAATCAATTTTTATAGATAGTATAATTTATCTAACTACGAGCGCTTAATCTATTAAAAATATTCATATTATTATGAGCTTGAATTTCTAAAGAATTATAAAATTCAGGATAATCTTTTTTTAATTGACTAGACGGTCTGAAGTCTTCAGATAAATTAAAATGTTCATATTTTTTACTTTTACTAAGAAAATCTAAAAGTATAGAATCTACATGTAGAGCTTTTGCATGTTTAAACAATAAATCTGTACGTCCAAACGCATTGTTATCGTGAGTAATTACAATCTTATCTTTGTTCAAAAGAGTAGTTGCTAATATATTGCTAATTGTAGATTCATCTACTTTAAATTTAGATTCAACGTGATGACATGACCAATTATGATTAGGATGTGTAATTGGTGTTATCTCTGTCATTTTGGTATATTTTTTTCCATTTTCATTTACTTTTTCAATATAATTAATAACTGAACAGTTTTTATTATGGTCTTCAATAATTTCATTTACTTTATTTTCTATATTCTTATCAAAAATTTCAACATAATCCATTAAGTCATGACTTTCTTCATTCATCTGATTTAAAATTAATCTTTGAATACAGTTTGTAGATTTTTTATTTAATAATTCTTCAAAAGTCATAGCAATAGTTTCAGCGTCTTTGAGTTTAGATTCGGGGATAGTTATGTTAATATTGTTGTTAATATTGTTATTAGTAATATTAATTGTTTCTGCATTGTTTTGGGTAGAAATATTGTTTTCTATTTTGAAAGGACACAAATTAACATTACAGTTTTTTTCATGATTAGTAAGATTGCATTTACGATTAAACTTCTTAATACATTTATAACAAGTAAGATTAGAATTACATTTTAATTTATGAGAATTTGTTTTTAGATGCTGTCTGAAATTATTTAAATATTTAGTATTGAGTTTACATTCATCACAGTAATACATATTTTGTTAAATAGCTGTAATATTATAATATAACAGCCATATGTATCTAATTTATAAATAGTTTTTAGTAGTGTAAATATAGAATATATAGTGTATAGTAGTGTATAGTAGTGTTTTTTCTAAAAAAAGTATTTTTAACTTAAAATATATTAGATAAAACTTACTTATACATGCCGTTAGAAACATAAAATATTATGTGAAATTTTCATGGTGTGTCATGGTCGTTCATCCAAATCCATGGTATTTCATCTATCAACTTAATATAAATTAAACTGAATTAAGTAATTACTTTTACTAGACTCATAATTTTTATAAAATCTCCTAAATTTTCAACTATGCACTTTAGGGGGGGGGGGGGTACTCTCTGATAATTTGTTGCTACACTAGTAGTGCATTTACTCTTCAGTTATAAATTAAAATGAAAAGTATTATATGTGACATATGTATAACTCTTAATAATATTGGCAGAATAAATAAAATACAAAAGAATGTATCATTTAAATATAATTTCTATAGACTTATTTTTATTAAACTTTTTTGGTTTAATTTCTTTTATAATATTTTTATTATTTTTTTGAAAATCAGATAATACTTTTTGAAATTTTATTATTTCGTTTGAGTCTTTGACTATATTATGTTGAAATATTAAACTTTTGTTTAGCATAGCTCTTAGAACATAAATATCGTCAGTAAAAATAAAATTAACATTAAGCCAGCCTTTATGTTTTTTCTCAACAATAGAACAAACGTCGTCCCACAGATAGTCTATGAAATGATTAACTCCGTCGTACCAACGACCTTGATTCTTAATATAATGCAATTCTACGTTATCTTGTTTTAAGACTTTAGATAAATTTTGTATAGAATTGTTTATAGTAGATAATTTGACTTTAAATCTATCTCCTGTATATTCTGACGTGTAACTTAAATCATTCCAATATATATATGCGTTGACTGCATTGCTGTATTTATTTTCGTCGTATTTTTTCCATATAAATTTATTTAGCTTTTTGTCAAAAACCGAGCCGAATGTTCCATTTTTAAACTGTACTATATTATCTTTATTCTCGTTTGGGTCTGCAGACTTAGAGTCTATAGATAATTTTAACATAGTTTATATATAATATAACATTTTATAATCTATATCTTTTGATTTGGTTTAGAACTGATTGCCAAATTAAAAAAATATCATTTTCTCTATTATAAATTTCGTCTGATATTGGACACATATATTCAAACATTTCTTCGCTATAAAACACGGGCCATTCTCCAGATACAAATAGTCCGTGTTGTCCTTTATAATCATTTCTCCAACTCTCAATCATGTAATCATATGACACATCTACATAATCATCATGTTCTATTCTGCAATGTCCAAAAAAGAAACATATATTACAAATTCCCATCTTTAATTCTGCTCTATTGTTAACTTGAGTGTATAAATCAATACCGCAGTTTCTCATTATTTTCTAAATACTCTATATATGAATTTATAATAAATTTTGAAATGAAATTCTTTTTTTTAATTACAGAGTCAACTGTATTTTGCTTAGTCTTTAGATAATAAATATTATTCATGTTTCCTACGAATATTATATCTTCAGCTTTTCTAACTCTACTTACAGCTACATATAGTTGAAATATATTAAAAACTTTATTTACATTTAGAATAACATTTGTAAGAGTAGCGCCTTGTGATTTATGTATAGTTATAGCATAACCAATTCTAACCGGTAGATAGCTGAACAGTTTTTTTTGCTTAATTTTCATCTTTCCGTTTTCTGCTATAAATATATCTTCGGTTTTATCAATATAATTTATAATATGTTTTTCTCCTGAGTCATCCCCTTGTATAATTACTTCTATATACTTACTAGACTGAGTTTTGCCGTTAGAAATATTAGTAATTATACATGCCCTGCCGTTGCATAGTGTTTGACTAATATTATAAGTAATTAATATTTTACATCCCACAGATAACTTTACTGTATAATCAGATTCCACTTGTTTTCTATTATTACTGCTGTTAGATATAAATGGTTTAAATTCTGTTAACTCAGTCATATTTAATTTTTTTAACATAGAATTATTATAATCTTCTACTTCTTTATTAGTGCTTGCTAAAATAGTATATTTACTTATTTCTTTAGAGTCTTCAGAAAATAATAAATCTGTGTTTTTTGATTTTTTAACAATATCAAAATCATCCGAATTGAAGTCATTATATTTTATTTTATCAATAAGATTTATAAATAATTCTCCATTATTTTCATTAGCTAGTTGTCTATGAATTTTAGTAAATGTTATATATTTCCATTTATATCCGCCTGTATTAAAAATCTTACTAGTATTGACACCGCTTCCTTCCACTGTATCTAACTGAAATATGTCACCAGTCAATATAATTTGAATGCCAGCAAAAGGCCTGCAGTTAGCTGTTCTTTTAATTTTGAGCCTTAAGAAGATATCCATATTTTCTATAAACTCAGCAGATATCATCGAGAATTCATCTATTATTATGGTTTTTACATAATTTAAATAATCTCCTCTTTGTCTAATAGCCGGCCGGTTTGAGTATTTTAACCAGTCCTTTACATCTCCGCTTCCTAACCCAATTCCTAAAAAACTATGAATAGTAGAGCCCTCAATTAATAATGCAGATATAGCCGTAGAAGAAGTATATACGATTTTGCCAGTTTCTATATCATTTTTATATTTTTCTATAGTCTTAAGATAATTTAAAACGTATGATTTTCCAGTTCCCGCAGGCGCTGATAATACAACATTACATCCACATTCAAAATATGATATAAATTGTGTTTGTTCTTGAGTTAAAGACATATTTGATTCAGTGTTATATATAACTATTATTAAATCAATTTTAAATAAAAAAAGTAAACAAAATTAACTACATATATGAATGTATTTTACTGATTATTCCATCTTCTAATTTTCTTTTTTTTAAGCATAATAATTTTGCATTATTATAGTCTTTAAGACTTTTCTTTGAGTTATCGCATTTAAATAATTGACAATTATATTGTTTAAATATAGAAGAGCTAATTTTTTGATTTCTTGATATATAACGCCAGCCAGAGTCAGAAATTAGATACATTTTTGCAAATAATAGTATAACATCTTCAGATAAATCTTGATATATAAATAATTCTTCTCTAGCCGAATTATTAAACTTCCAAATATTTATAAATTTCTTTATAATTTCTGAATTAATAGTTTGTCGCCAGCTTATAGATTCTACTAATAATAAAATCTTTTCATTAATTTTAGCATCTTGTGTAGTTAAATTAGTATTTTTTATCATAATATGTTTTTCTAGAATAGAGAAAATATAAATTAATGAGTCGTCATCTAGATTTTGATACTTTACTATATTTTCTATAGACAAATAATTAGAATCATTTTTTATTAGACATTTTGCACAATGTTTATTTAAATTTTTAAGTATAAATCCAGTAGAATACATCCGAGTACATCCTAGTAATTGCAAATTTAAACTATTTTTATATTTATAAATAAATTCTTCAGAAATCGGTTGATAACCAGATACTAATTCCATATCTATAATTTCTAAATTCTCTTCTATTAGTGTATCATTTAAGCTTTGATTAATAAGAATATTTCTTACGTTTTCTAAACTTATTATACGTCTGATATAGACAGGGCTTAATTGTTGAGTTATTATTAATTTTTCTTTTGATATGAATTCAGAAAATTTATCTATAAAATGTTGCTCAACTATTTGATTATGAATAATTAAATTAAGAAAACTTGTCTTATTAACTCTTTTTTTTGCTAAATCGGTCTCCATAATTTTAAACAAAATAGAATTAGATAAAGTCTGATACTTAATAAGTCTTCTAGTCAAAATAGCACTTAGTGTAATTAAGTTTAAATATTTAATTATATACTCTTCGCTAAGCTGTTTGAATTTAACATCAATATATAGTTTTTTAGCTATATCACTAATCACAATAGAATTAGTAATATGATTTCTGAAGGCAGCTTCCATTATTATATATCGTATAAAGATATTCATTAATCAATTTTAAACACTATAACAAATAGACATTAATTATAAAAAATTGATTAATGAATATCTTTATACGATATATAATAATGGAATACATTAGCGAAAAACAATCAGAGTTTGAGCTTCAGCAATTATTAATTGATAATAATTTTAATCTCGATTTATTACATTATACAATTTTTAGTAATGATATACTGAAAAGTTTATTTAGTAAATGTTCTAAATCTGGTAAAAAACACGGCATTCCTGATAGAATTTATTTTGATATTACTCAAAATACTTTAATTGTCTTTGAATGTAAATCAAATAGATTAGAACATGCAATATCTGATATTCAGTTTTATATTAATAAATTAGCAAAAAATAGTTATAAAATATTCGGAGTTGCTTTTGTAAGTAAAAGTTTATTTTCAATTTATAAGTTAGATAAAAATAATATCATAGAATTAAAAAATAATTTAATTAGTCTAGAGACATTTAATTTATCAATTATAAACTCTAAACATATTAATATGAATGTAGAAATTCATAAAGTGCATAGTTATATCAGAGATTATACTAAAATATCTAATGAAGATAAATCATTCTTCATAGCAATTATATTAATTTCTATCAAAAAATCATCATTTGGATTTATGTTCAATAAATTTAAGAATAAAGAATATTTATATGACATTTTATTAGACAATTTAAATGATTATGACATAGATATTAATATTTTTAAATTTCTAAGAAATGATGAAAATAATACTCATCTATATAATTTAATTAAAATGATATTTACTATTTATGACAAAAACCCCGATATAGATTTGCTAAATGAATTTTACGGAGAATTTGTTAAATATAATAATACAGATGGTAAAAATTTGGGTATTGTATTAACTCCGCCGCATATTATTAAATTGATGAACGAAATGTTAAAGATTAACGAGAATGATATAATCTTAGATTTATGCACAGGCACTGGTTCTTATCTAATTGAAGCCAGTAGATATACCCCGAAGAAATTGATCGGGTGTGAATACCAAACTAAGCTATTTGCTATATTTAAATGCAATACTATTCTAAGAGATATAAGCACTATAGATAGTATCAAAGGCAACTGTTTTGATTTTGAATTTAAAGCAACTAAATCTATAATTAACCCACCATATAGCATTAAAACAGAACCTGAATATAAATTTATTTTAAAGCAGTTAGAAAGTATAGAAGATGGAGGGCTTGCTGTTTCTATCGTACCAATTGGTATTTTGTCAAATAATAAAGGTAATAATAAGTATAAAGAAAAAATATTACTTACTGCTAATGTAAAGGCAATTATTATTTGTAGAAACGAATTATTCCACCCACATGCTAGCGTAAAATGTGTGATTATTTTACTTCAGAAAAACAGCAATGGTAATCAAGTTAAAACAAAAATTATTAACTACGAAGACGATGGTTTTGAGCTGGTTAAACAGTCCGGAAATATCAAAACTGAAAGATACGAACAAAAATATCTGGAGCTTTTAGATAATCTAGAAAATGGATACGAAAAGATGCTTACTGTAGAATCAGACTGGCAGGAGTTAGAGACGCATGTGTTAGATGAAATTAACGTACAAGAATTACTACTGGCGAAATTAGAAAATGAATATATTGAGAAGAAAATGAAATTACTTACAATTAATAATAAAGTAAAATACAGAATGTCTAAATCTATTTTATTAAAAGACTTATTTGAAGTTGTATCTTCAAAAAGTATTTTACTGAAAGATTACAAAGACGTATACTCTGGCTATAATATTATATCGTCTTCAGATAAAAATAATGGTATTCATATTAATAAATGCCCAGAATATCATGTAGATGGTAATTGTTTAACTTTAAATAAAAACGGCTCTGTTGGCTATTGTTATTACCACACATATCCTTTCGCTAAAACATGTGACGTTATGGTTTTAAAATGTAAAACAAATATTTCTAAAAAAGCTTATATATATTATTCAAACGTAATATATAACACTTGCAGAATTTTAAATTTTAATTGGTCAAATAAAATAAATGTATATAGATTCAATAAAATCAAAATTAATGTTCCGGTAGATTCTTTCGGAGAGATTGACTATGCGTATATAGAAACATTATTATAAATATATATTAGTTTATAGATTCATGTTTTCTTTTTTCATAATCCAGTAGCTATTATTTTCTGTATACTTAATCATTTCATCTACAGAAAAGTAATCTTCAATATCAAAGATTTCGTATGTAATATAATTCTGTCGGTCAAAGGCTAATGTCCAGCAGTAAGATAAATCTAAGTTTGTCATTTCTTGATATAAGCGCCATGTAATTTTTTTATAATTTTTCATTAGTTCTAATTCTGATTTCGTACTATCCCCCTTTAAGTCTAATTCTAAATAAAAATCTTTAAATTTCTTATACATCTTTCCATTATATGAATATAAATTGTTGTCTCCAAATTTAACCTCAGCGTCAACCATATCATTTCCGATTTTAAACTTTCTATTAAAAGAACCAAAGTTGTATTCTTCGGTTTCTACTTTTTCGCCTAGTAAATATTTACTAGCAAATTTCTCTTCAGCTTCTCTGTCTTTCTTTTCCTCCTCGGTTTCAATAAATCTTCTTTCTTCTTCCTTTTCTTCCTTTTCTTTTAAAATATTTGACAATTTATCTTCATTTTTCATCTGGTCAGACTCAATTTCTATTAATTCAAATTCTTTCATAATAATACTTAGTTTATTGTTATAGTCTTTATCCGCCCCAATATACCACATTAGACTTTCCTTTTCTTCTTTCATAATAATTTGAATAGCATTTACACCCAAGTCTTTAGAAGAAATACCATTTGAGTATAACTTTGCTAACTTTACGTTAGTATACATTTTACCAATGCGGTTAATATCCATCTCTAAGTTCTTTTCTAGTAATTTATCTAGATTATCAAAGAATAATTGTTCAAGAAGTTCAGTATCAAATTTGCCATTATCTACCATTTTTTTATAACTTTGCAGAAATAATACAAATTCCACATCTGCTTCTTCAACTACCTCTTCAACTACCTCTTCAACTACCTCTTCAACTACCTCTCCAACTACCTCTTCAACTTCTTCAACTACCTCTTCAACTACCTCTTCAACTTCTTCAACTACCTCTTCAACTACCTCTTCAACTTCTTCAACTACCTCTTCAACTACCTCTTCAACTTCTTCAACTACTTCTTCAACTACCTCTTCAACTTCTTCAACTTCTTCAAGTGAATTCTCTTTGATTTCTTTAATCTCATTTTTAAGTTCAAAAATCTGGTTTTCTAAACATTTGACCTTCATAGTTAAGTCATATTCGGCCTTAGTCATTAGTCCAGCTCCATGAATAGTACTTTTGATTCGAGTTAAGTTCATTTCTTCTACAATTTTCTGCAGACAAGTTTTTGCTTCTTTTTTAGCTACCTTTACATTAATTTCTCCATTTAAGATAGATAGGTATAATTTATTGAAAGCCGCTACAGTAAATTTAGAGTTGTTGTCTAACTTTACGCAATTCTGCATAATTGTCATATTTAAAGCTATATATGTTATAATATAGATATTATCTATCTAATACAAAATTCAAATAAGCGCCCAATTGCGAAGCAAATAACAATTCAGGCCTGTTTATAATATTATATTATAAATTTCTACAATATCTGAGTTCATTTATATTAGAAAAAAAATTGATTTTCTATGTTTTTGTAGTATAAGAGAACACCCCTGTCATTAGAGATAGGGGCAGGGTTGCTGACCATATAGGTCGCAACTACAAAAAACACATATCGAATCAAACCTGCCAAATCAATCTCTCATCAACCAACCTCTCGAGGTACCTTTTAAAAGTCATATATCATTGATATATTTGTCTTTTTTCATTTTTTTATTACATCTTTGATAACGAATATATCAATTATATATACTATGCTGAAAAATAGTTGAATTTTTCATTGCTAATTACCAATCAAACATGCAGCTTCCGACCTATTTTACCAAGCAGACGAATGCGGACATTAGCAAAACTATCAAGTCTCTGCTGACTGCTCAGTCTGATAAAGTAAGTGGGCTGGTTGAGAATCACGGCTTCTCGTTCTACGAGCTTGCTAAGTCTCTGGACAAAATGAGGCCTTCTGGTAACATGAGTTTTGGTCAACTCAAGCAGACTAAGAACGTCATCTCCGCCGCTAAGCGATTTGTCAAGGTCTACAGCAACTAGAAGAAAAAAATTGAATTTTTCTTTTTTTACTACACAAACAGCAAACTTAATATAAGTATTCAAATTCACAAATGTCTATTATTTCTGTAGACTTCTCAAAGCAATATAATGAAATTGAAGAATTTACGATTTATCATTGTAATGTTATTTCTACTAAATCAGATAATTTGTCTGAAAAAAAAATAACTATTATGAATGACGATTTAGTAAGAATTGATATTTTGCAATTTTCTGATAAATTTATTGGTAAGAAAAAAGTTAACGAATATAGAAAAGAAATAGTAGACCATATAAATTCAGCTTCTGAATATTATACCAATCTATTTACTTCTGTAGACAATAATAAAATTTATTTCTGTATTAAATTAAAATCATATATCTCTGATATTGATTTATATACTCATATCTCAAATGATATTAAGAATGTAATTAAACGTTATTAATTATAAATTCTCTATGCCATTAAGAAGAATTCTCTCTGTGGTTTTTTTTAAAATAATATTAATATAATTTAAATATATTGATTGGAACATATCATCTAAATTATCGTAATAAGTAGTATACAAGTCATTTCTGTACTCTTTGTTTATTTTTTTTAAGTAGAATCCCCTTTTTAATTTTTCTTCATCACTAGTATTCTTAAAACATAAGTATAATTCAACTAATTCTTTGTGTATGTTTTCTACATAAATATCAGAATCTAATTCTCCTCTAATATAAGCTCTCATATGCTCTTTATTATTTAAGAATATGTCCATAGTCGCATGTACTATAGTTGTGTAAATGTCAAACGTATAAGTTCTTTTATTTAATACTTTCTTTGGACTTTCTTCTGAATTATTTAAATCATATATAAACTCGTCTAAAGAAATGCCAGCAAATGACGAACTGTATGAATATCTTTTAGTAAGTGTTAAATCGTCCATTCTTTGATAATTTATTATTGTTATTTGAATATATATTATATCTTTAATAGAAATAAGATATTATGGGTTATATTTATCTTTTGCAACCGGCTGAGTTGGTAGGTACAAATAGATATAAAATTGGGATATCATCTAAAGACAACTTAAATAGACTAAAGAGTTATGGAAATGGCACTAGATATATTTTCTTTATGGAATGTACTGATTTTTTGCATATAGAAAATAAATTAAAGGATGCTTTTAATAAATCGGAATGCATTAAGCTGATAAAAGGAAAAGAATATTTTGAAGGTAACGAATGCAATATAATTAAAATATTTATGACAGTTATATGGAACACAAAATTAAAACATATTATAGACGAGGACAAAGTAAAAAAACCAAATCAGTTTCAAGTAGGAAGAGAGGAAGATATTAAATTTTTAGATTTATTAGAATCTAAGTCTACAGCTTTGGATAATAATTTTTTAAAAAATATTAATAAATTTAAGTTCAAAGAATAATTACTATATACTTTTTACGTATTGTTGTCTGGTTATTAACTATGTCAGAAAATAATTCAGCCGATCAACTGATAAAAGCTGTTAGAAACGCGCAATCATTGTCTCTAATACCAATTTTGCAATTAATTAAAAATACCGTAGGTGTTGATTATTCTTCTAAACTAGGAGTTGATATTAATACCAAGACAAGTACAATTTCTGTATCTTCTAAAGACGATAAAAAAATAAATGTATTCTTATCTCTAGTTGATGAAAAATATAATATTATGGATTCGTTTAACGATTGTGGTTTATATCATAAGAATATAAATACATTTTTAGATATTGAAGAAGAACATATTAAACAACAGACTATAGAACTTATATCTTATTTAATGAAATGTGTTCTTTTAACATTTAATAATATGAAAAATGGAGATTTGAAATATAATATTTCAGAGTATCAGATAGAAATGGACGAAAACACTAAAATTTATATGTTAACAGATATGGAACAGTTAGAAGAAGAAAGAAAATATATCAGTGTCATTTTCTCTAAGGATTAACATATTTGTTGTAATTAATTTCTAAAATCATTTCTACTATATACATAATAGAATTGACCAGCAGTTGCTATTATAGAAATAGAACCGACTATACTGGTAATAAAACTATTTACAATATTAGCAGTATTTAAATTATCTAACTCAGAATTATTTTTTTTGAACTCTTCGGTAATTAATTCTTCTTTTACATATAAATTTGATTTGCTTTTTTTGACATCTATAAGATAGAATACTATAAATATTAAAAGCATAGCCATATTTATACATGCACATAACAACACAGTTTTAGACCATTTAGTATCATATGTAGTATAACTATCTGACTGTAAAAACCGCAAGCCTTTGGAAGTAATACTATTGCTTCTATTGACATGAGTCTCTCTACGATTTATGGGTATCTTGTTAAATAATTTAAAATTATTGGTTTGGGGATTAATTTGTAGTCTTGATGTTGTTGGTGCCATTGGTCTGACTGCTATAGAATCCATTTTAACTTCATCTTTTGTAAATAAGGGAGATATTCTATTCATTGTAATATAAAGATTACTTTTTATTGTTCTTATATAGATATATATAAATATAATTATGAAAAATACTTTGATTATACTACCTAATACAATATTTGAACAGTCTATAGAAGATATAAAGAAGTACGATATAAGTAGGATTTTAATAATATATGATAAATACTATTTTAATGAAAATCAACATAAACAAAAGTTAGCCTTATTTTTTGCTTCTATGGAAGAATATATAGATTATATTAATACGAAAACAGTAAATGTAGAGATTACTGAATGTAGAGAATATAAAGATAAATGTATTAATATATACAAAAATGCTAAATATTATATCTACGATCCTCTAGACAAGTATATAAAAAGAAAATATACAAAATTAATAATTTCTATATGCGGAAAAGAAAATTTAATATTTTTATATAATAAATCTATATTATTAAACGGAGACGATATAAAACACACATATGTAAATTTAATAAATGTAAAAAATAATAATAAAAAGATTTTTATAAGACACTCTGACTTTTATAAGTATATGAGAATTAAATATGATATCTTATTAGAAAAAGATAATAAACCAGAGGGAGGTGCATGGTCTTTTGACACTCTAAATAGAAATAAATTTAATAAAGGGTATAAAGAAAAGGATATATATATTAATAAATCTAATTATGCCGCGGGTGCGTGTAAACTAGTTAACAAAGAATTTAAAAATGCATATGGTAATTGTTCGTACCTTTATTATCCATCTAACTTCAAATCATCAAAAACTTTATTAACTACTTTTATAAATTTTAAATTAAAGAACTTCGGTAAGCATCAAGATGCAATTTCTAAAGATGTATATGTGGGAGAGCACGCTAATATATCTGCGATTATGAATATAGGTCTTATTACTCCGGATTTTGTAATTAGTAGAGTAGTTAAATATTATTATTCTCTGGACAAAAAAGATAAAAAAGAAATATTAAATAGTGTGGAAGGTATTGTTAGACAAATTTTAGGATGGAGAGAATATATGAGATTTGTTTATCATTACTTTTCTAATAATATAAACAAAGGAGAGTATTTAGAAAAAATAAGAAGTGATGCCATTGGAAAAATACATAAATCATGGTACAACGGAACAACAGGAATATTCATATTTGACAATATAATAAATAAAATATCAGAAACAGGATATGCTCATCATATAGAAAGATTAATGGTTTTGAACAATGCACTAATAATGTATGGGTTTTCTAGAAAAGAAATAAATAAATGGTTTATGTGTATGTTTGTGGATAGTTATGATTGGGTAATGACTGGTTGTGTTTCTATGAATCATAATTCTTTGAATGATAATATAAAATATATGAACAGAGTATATATTTCTGGAGACAATTATATAAAAAAAATGTCAGATTATAAAGACAAAGAAAGTTTAGCTGTATTTCAAAGTTTATTTAAATCTTTTACTAAAAACCACAGCCAACTTCTTAAAAAAGATTATAACTTGTCATCATACATATCTAGATTCGTAAAATAAAATTGAATTGTTTACTGTCTGATATACAATAGAAGCATGGAAGTATCTGGAAAATTGACTGGTAATTGTTTGCAGTTGTCTAATAATATTAACTGCGAAAAGATAACTAAGTTTAATGAAAAGCTAAAGGTAGCTGAGCAAATATTTAATTTAATGGATTTGAATAGTATTAACTTTTTAGATAGAGATATATTTAACAATATTAAGAGTAAAATTTTAGAAGAAGAGAAAATTAAAATAGAATCAAATTCTATTCTTTCTAATTATAAAATAGAAACTTTGTCTAAAGAACTAGAAGATACTAAAAATAGAAAAAAAGAGTTAGAAGATATTCTTATTCATAACAATACAATAACGTCAAAAGGAATTGAAGGTGAGTTATTTGTAGAAGAATATATTAGAGATAAGATTAAGCTAAACCAATTATGGTCAATTAATAATATTTCTAAAGACGGAAATCATAATAGCGATTTAGAACTTATTTATAAAAGTATTAAGTGCGTAATCGAGGTAAAAAATATTAAGGCTAAATTGAGTGAATCTAATATTAGAAAGTTTAAAGAAGTATACATAAATAGCCAAGAGAAAGAATATACATCTGGTATATTTGTTAGTCTTCTTAGTGATTACGGCAATAGCTCAGGTGTTTATGATTTCTGTATTCAAACAATTAACGACAAGCATGCAATTTATATTTCTAGAGTAAAAGAAAATCCAGAGAAATTAATATTTGCTATGGAAATACTAGACCAGTTAAATAAAATTAAAACAGGTCTGGATAATAAAATGTTGATAGAACTATTAAACAAGCAGATAAAAAATTATGGCAATTTATATTCAGAAGTTAATAAATCATTGTCAGCTGTAAAAGAGATGAAAACTTCTATAAAAGACTATCAAACAGAAATAATTACATTTATTGAGGAATTTGGCAACAAAAATATTTCATAATGTATATAAAAAAATTGATTTTATTTTTTGTCTATATAACAGAATCATCTACATAATCAAACTAGTATCAAAATGAATTCAAAAAATAATACGTTTAGCATTGTAGAATCTAAAGACTCATATAGCAATGATATTCTAAGAGTCATATTGCATAATTATGGATTCAAAGACTCTTCTATATTTGCTAACAACACATATATTAGTGGTTCTACGGTGTTAAAGATAATACTACACAAAAATCCAAAAGAATTTAATGATTTAGATTTATACATTCAAAATGGTCTTAGTGAATCAGAATGCGATAAATTCATATGCGGGTTAGAACAAGCCGGATATTTTCATAATACATCTTTAAAGAAAAAACAATCTATTAAAAAATGTCTAACTAATTCAAACATTGATGATTTTAATATTACACCAAATCATGCTTACTTTAGTCTAAAAGAACATATAGATAAAATCATTTCTCTAGAGAGCAAAACTAAAAAATGCGTTGATATTATTATTATGAATAAGTCTATAGAAGAATTATTGTGTAATACATTTGACTTAGATATTGTTAAAAATTATATTCAGATTAGACAAGATTTAAAAGTAGAAATCAAGTCAATGAATACAAAAGCAATTTTTATGAGAAAAGCAACTATTACAGAAGCTCATTTTAATAACAGAATTTTGCACAATGCTTACGAGTTTAATAATTTTATTAAAAGATTTATTAAATATGCAAAAACTTATGATATATTCATCGGAGAGTATGAATTAACGCATAAAAAATTCTTTCAGATTGTAGAGTTCATATTTAAAGAAATTAAAAAAATACTAAATTGCGTAGATTATTCTAATGATTATGATTTAAATAAAACAAATGGAAAAGTATTAGTTTCTAACACTGTTTATAATTTTGAATCATTTAATGGAGCTAACGGATATAATGTAGTGTTTAAGAAATTATTAGTACTTTTTAAGACTCCGGAAAAATATGAAAATATGAAAAATACTATTTATAATATTCTAAAAGAAACAAAATTAGAAAAAGATACAAACAAAAGTCATTGCGTAATTAGCTAAGTAAATATTATACTATGTACTTATTTTTTTTTAAAATTGATTTCAAAAATAGCTATAATAGAGTTAACCTCAACTGACAATGTCTTCTATATTCGTATCAAGAAATAATTACGAAAGTGTATTAGTCAAGGAGCTGGGCGGAAGAGATAAATACTTAGATAAAGAAGAATGTGTTTATACTAAAAATATGCTAAAGCGCAAAAGAGATATGCCAGTATTATTTAATGATGTTAACGAATCACCGATATTTGCTGACTATAAATTAGTAATTCACGGCATTACACCGTGCGGAAGTAAAACAACTATTATTATTTCTGAAGTCTACCCGTCCGTGGATATAGAGTATAACGAAAATAAATCTAAAAAAGAAAATACGACATTTGTTCAAGAATTACTTAGCGATAAAGCACTTAGAAAAAAACTAAAAGGTAAAGTGCCGGAAGTTAAAGAAATTAAATTAGTAAAAGGAAAAAAATTAATTGGATTTGCTGAAGAAGAATCTAACTTTATTAGAATATTCTTTAAAAATTTATATCATAGAAAAGAATTTATCCTTAATATAACAAAAAAAGGAATAAATTCGTATAATAATGATACCAGTTCTTATTATAGAGTAGTAGCAAGACAATATAAATTAGCTCTTTCAGGATGGTCAGTACTCTCAAATTACACACTTACTAAATCTTCTGAAGACTGTTATTTAACAAGAAACTATAAAAGTAAATATATTATTTCTACAGATATATCAAACGTCAGAGTAAAAAACGAAGAAGAAACTTTTGGTTATTCTTTAGACTTATTTAGAAAAGATAAAATGATATCTTTGTCTTTTGATATTGAGCAGTATTCATCTGATTTTGATATTAATTATCCGAATAAAGAAACCAGAGTACCGGCTGGAGACATTGTAGAAGATACTATATTCAATATCGGCATGACATTTCAGCTAATTAATAATCCAGATAGTATATTAAATCTTTCTCTGATTACTGTAGATTGCGAACCCCATGATGACTATATCACAGTAGTATGCGAAGACGAAAAAACCATATTACTAGTATTTAGCTATATTATAAAAATAATGCAGCCTGATTTTATATATGAATTCAACGGTTCTGGGTTTGATTGGCCTAACATATATCAAAAATCTTGTATATATAAAATTATAGATGAAATGTTAGAAAACATGTCTATTAAAAAGTTAACAGAGTATGAATTAAAACCGGAAAACAGAAGTAAATATATATATATTACAGATTATGTAAAAATTTCTGCAGATATGACAGACCAGAAAATGGCTAATATTCGTTTACAAGGATATATTGCATTTGATTTAAGAATTGTATTTATGCAATTAAATCCTACCGAAAGTAAATCATCTTTAAAATTCTATCTAGAAAGATACGAATTAGGTTCTAAAGACGATATGCCTATCAAAAAATTATTCAAATTCTTCTATGAAAAAGATTATAAAGGTCTAGGAGAAGTAGCGCACTACTGTTTTATTGATTGTTTTAGATTGCATCAATTAGCCTTTAAAAATAATATAATTCAAGATAAAAGAGCAGTTGGGCTATTGTCATATACTAGTTTGTTTGACGCATTTTACAGGGCTAATTCTTGCAAGGTAAGAAATCTGATTGTTGCATCTGCATTAGATAAAAACTTATTTTATAATAGTCTAAAGAAAGAAGAAAAAGAAGAAGATAAAGAAGTGGGAAAGTATCCCGGTGCTTTAGTATTAGACCCCAAGAGAGGACTGGTCAACCCAACACTCAACTTTGAAGAATTTTGCAAATCTATAGGAATTGAAGATAGCGAATTAATCAGAATTTCTCAAGATATAGTAGATAATAACTTTGACGCAGTATACATTCATAAAGATATTGATAGAGTAAAGTTTGACTAACTTTTGCAATATAAATATATTTTTTTTGTAGTCAAAATTGATTTTTCAATTTCTTCTATATACTAGAGAGAGAGAGATGGACATTAAAGCAAAGTCATCAGAATTAATAGCAAAGTACATTAGCTATATTTCAGAAAAAACTAAATATGGAATGAATCCTGTGACAGCGCTAGATTATTCTAGTTTATATCCTTCATTAATTATGACATATAATTTATCGCCGGAATACTTAATTACTAACGAAGAGTATAAAGAAAAAATAAAAAATAAAGGATATCCTTTACATGAAATTGATTTTGTATATAATTATGAAGATGTTTACGAAAATAAACGCTCAAGAAATATAAAAGGATGGACAGTCAGGCATAACGAAAATGAAAAAGAAACAAGATTTGGCCTATACCCAGAAATTTTAAGAAATTTATTTAGAATGAGAGCAGAGATGAAAGAGCATATGGAAAAGTACAAAAATACAAAAGAACAGATGGAAAAAGATTTTGCGGATAGAGGGGAAGATGTTGCAAATAACAAAGAGTATCTAGATTGTATATTTAATCTTAACTACTGCGACACTAAACAAAAAGCATTAAAAGTTTATATGAATTGTTTTTATGGAGAATTAGGAAACAAAAATTCACCTTTGTTTATATTAGAGCTAGCTGGCGGCATTACTAGCGCTGGGCAAAATAATCTAAAAAAAGTAAAAAAGTATATAGAAGATAAAGGATGTAAAGTTTACTATGGAGATTCTGTATCTGCAGACACACCAATATATATTTCTAAAGACAATAAAAAGGATGTAATCTCTATAGAAGAACTATTTAACTGTTATGAACATAATTTATATCTAGATACCAATACGATGTCTAAAGAAATTATTGATACTAGTCCGTATAATCTAGATGTAATTTCAGAAACGGGCTGGACAAAGATAAAAAAAATCATTAGACACAAAACAGATAAAGAGATGTATAGAATAATTACAAAATCCGGATTTGTTGATGTTACAAGAGACCATAGTCTTTTAGATATAAACAAACAAAAAGTAAAGCCTCAGGAGTGTAAGATAGGTACCAGATTATTACACTGGGATATCGTTATAACAGATACTCTGGATTATCTAAATTCTGATAATAACTTAGTTAAACAACAAAAAGATTATATAAACAATAATAATAAATTGCAAGGATACGAGATTACAGAAATTATATATTTAGGAAAATGCAATGGGTATGTATATGATTTAGAGACAGAATCTCACCACTTCGGGGCTGGTGTCGGTCAGATAGTAGTTCATAATACAGATAGTCTTTATTTCACATTTAGAGACGATGAGTTCATAGACATCCATAAAAGATATTTCTTATCTAACTACGGTAAAAGATTATTTAAAGAAGAGTATTGTGCTCTGTTAGTTCAAAAAACATTTGAACTAGTTAAATCTATGTCTAAAGAAGTCAATGAATTCTTAAAATCAGACAACGGCACCAGATATCTAAAAATGGCATATGAAGAAGTACTATATCCTGTCGTGTTTCTTTCTAGAAAAAAATACTATGGAATTGCTCATGAAAATATTGTTAACTTCAAACCTAAAAAATTATTCGTAAGAGGTTTAGAGGTAAAGAAAAGGGGAGTTTCTGAAATTCTAAGAATTGTATGTATGGAAACTATGTGGCAAAGTATGGATATATATAATTTTAAATCTTTAAGGGAAATGGTACTAGAGAAAATAGATTATTTATATTCTAAAGAATGGAAGATGGAAGAATTTATCCAGACGGGTTTATGGAAGCCTAACAAAAAAAACCAAACTCTTATTAAGTATATAGAAAGAATAATTGCTGAGGGTAGGGATCCACCTGACGCGTATGAAAGATTTAATTATGTAATTGTCAAAATTACTGACCCTATGCGTTTATATGATTTTAAAGGTCGTAAAATAGATATTAAAAAGGGAGATAAAATGGAATATGTTGATTATGCTAAGAAAAATAACCTTCAAATAGATTTAGATTATTACTTTGAGAAGCAATTAACTGGTCAATTTGCTAGACTTATATGTTATGATGATGAATTTCATATTTATTCTAATAATGACTGGCATGATGATGAAGAGATGGTAATAGAAGATGATAAAACTATGAGATTGTGTAAAAAATTTATTAAAGAATATGCTAAGAGATGGAATGGAGCTGAAAGAGACTATGGAACTGTGTACAAAAATATATTCAGGTCGGCTAATAAAATTATTAATAACAATAAGCAAGCAATAGTGACAAAAAACAAGCATTTATCAATTATGTTTTCTTCGGAGTTTATAGATTTAGACAATATTGATATTTCTATAGACTACAGAAAAATTATAAATGAAAAGGTAATGGAATTATTAAACTGTAAAAATATTAGAAATGACTTAAAAAACAGTGCTGAAAATATTGTAAAAGATTTAAAAAAAAATAAGTCGAATACAACTAAGATGTTCTGCGATAACAGACACTCGTTTAAACAAAAAATGATTAAAATTATGGAAATGGAGAAAGAATCTAAAACTATAAAATATATAAACTATGTTAAAGAAAATAAACTGGAAGATTTTATATTTAAAGCAAACGAACGTAGTATTAAGTCTATTATAGATGCTGTTAGAAACAATATTAATATTGATAATACTGATAATCAAGAATATTTAGAAAATGTAATAAAAACGAATGCTGGTAGTTTTAACACTTTATATGGTAATGATTTAAATGAATTGTATAGTAGAATTAAAAAAGCATACTCTATGTTTATTGAAATAGTAAGTATATATAAAAATATAATGCTATATGAAGATATGCAGAAATATAATCTAAATACTATAACAAAAAATAATACTAGAATTATAAATCCTTCTGAATTTAGACTATAATTATATTATAATAATTGCATAAATACAATTAGTATGATTTTTTTTAAAGTAAGCGGGATTGTGTATAGAGTAGAAGACAAATATATTATTTTAAAAGTAGTAGAAAATGATGTGGAAAAATTAAATTCTTTAATGGGAACATCAAAAAAACTTTACATGTTTAAAATCAATACAATAAATGCTAAACTAAAAGATGTTAGCATGCTAGAATGTATGACTAATTGGAAAGAAATAGAAGGTAAAGAAATATGCTGCTCTGGTATCGTAAAAAAATATTCTTTTATAAATAAAGAAAATGAACTTATAGAAGGTAAAAGCTTAATAGCTAAAAAGATAATAAAAGCAAATAATTATTAATATAATACAGTGTCAATATAATGATATGCGACTACATAAACATTAGCTTTTTTTTCATATAAGATAATATCTTCTTCTATATTACTGACAGATATGTCATTAATTTCATACCATTTATCTCCACGTAGACATCTACTATAATAATGACCAAAGTTTTTTGTACCGTTATGATGAATAGTTGATACACATTTAAATATATGTTTATTTTTTTTTACAGAATTATTAATAAAGTCTAAAGATAGTGGATAATCGTATTCATATTTTTCTTCATACTTGTTAAAGGCTATTAAGACTATAGAAGGAACAGATACTAACTGACTAGTTTTAATTATTTCTGTAGACTTACAATTATCGCATTCAATACCATAACACACTGAATAATTATTTCTTATATATTTAGTTAAATTGTGGTCTAATCTGTTTATGACATTTTCTGTTTTTATTAAATTCTTATCTATAAGATTCTTATTTATATTAAATATGAATCCACTATCTTCTTTAGTTTCTTTAGATTTTCTACATTTTATACAAAATAATTTACATTTATATACATGTCTAAATAAATTATAAACAAATTCATCATTAATTACATCTAGTAAAATAGTAATCATTTCGCAACAATCTTCTTGATTATAACCAAAATTTTCGTAATTAATATCTTTTCTAAATTTATTTTTTATTTTACTCATAAATGCATTAAATAATCCTAAGTCGTAAGAAATTCTAGATTTATTATCGTCTGTATTTTCATTGGCTTTAATAAATGTTTTAATAACGTCTAACATATCGTTGCTGTAAAAATCATTTAACACATAATCAACAAACGAGTTGCATGATAGAAGACATTGAATTGCGCTATTGAAATAGCATATTACGCCACTATTATACATACCAAATGGCTGGATAATAACATTATTTTTTTTATCTATATTCAAAGAGAAAAGATTATATTTATTCATATTAAACACGAAAGATAAATAATTGTATACAACTATTATAATAATTATCTAAAACAAAATGGACACGCAAGTATTTATCACACCTAACACACCTACTAACAGCATGGATGTAAATGTATGCGATTATAATACAGTACCCACAATTAATTCTGCTATTGTAAATAAAAATAAATACTGTCTATTTGCTTCTGAATTTGTAGGAATGGCTACATTTATTCTGATGTCTTTATCTAATGTGGCTATTTTCGGTCTAATGGGAAGCAATATGTCTTGGGAAGGAGTGGCTATCTCTTGGGGATTTAATCTTTTATTTGGAATTAAGCTGGCATCTTACGGAAAAGCTTACTTAAATCCATGCATTGCTGTCTGTGATTATGCATTTAATAATGCTATTTCTGTGTGCGAACTAGGTATTTATGTAGTTGCTGAGCTATTAGGTGCTTTTACTGGTGCTGGTATTGCATATGGTATCCATCGTAATCTATATATTTCTGTGTCTAAAGAAAATAATAAAGCCGTCTGCGGGTACTTTGCTACTTATAATACAGAAGGTATTAACAAACTACAGGCTTTCTTTGTTGAATTTATCGGAACTCTTTTATTTTCAATGTCTATTTTTAAGATTATTAAGTCTAATACTAAATATGCATCATATGCTATTTCTATGTCTCTAACTGCTATTACTTTAGCCCTTGGTTATCAAACAGCATTCAGTTATAATTGGGCACGAGATTTTGGACCTCGTCTATTTATTACTGCTGTGGAACCTGACTGTTTTTCTAAAAATGATAATTATTGGTTTGTGCCTCTTGTTGCGAATTTTTCGGGTGCTATTGCTGGATGGTTTGTCAGTACTATTAGTTAAAAAAAATATATAATATTATACGAATAAATTATTTTTTTGATTAAGCTCCTAGGATATCCATAAGGTTAGTTCTAGAAGTAGTTTGGGCTTCATATTCAAAGCTAGGAACAACTAATGCGTTTTTAGATAAAATATCTTTACCATAATTAATTCGTCGGAGACCCCAAGTAGGTACGACTTCTTCTCTATCGCTACGTTCTATTTGAGTAGAAGCACCGGTAGTAGTTTTATTATTTTCTCTTACATATTGTTTATGCTGCTCGAATACAACAGGCTCTAACTGAGAAGCTAAAACCTCAGAGTAGTCCTGTTCTTCTTCAACTATTGGCTCTTCTGGGAGTTGGCCAGTCCCATAAGTAAAAGGATGCGGGTTTAATTCTTTTTCTTCAAAATTTTCAATATTAGTAAAAGATGATGAACTTATGTCAGCAACAACATCTTCTGTTTTTTCTTTAGACCAGTCATACCAGCTAGTTAGCTTATTATTTGCTTTAGAAATAGAGTCTTTAGAAATAATACAAGTGGAAGTACCCGACCGGTATTCTTCAAAACTATAGTATCCTACAGTACCAATCCATATCGCAATAACAATAGAAATCAGATTAATTACTAAAGAGACAACTGCGCTCATTTTATTATCAATATACTCAATATGTCTACTAAATTTAAATACTCAATGGGTATTATCTATATATTACAACAAAATATAATTTATAAAAAAAATAATACAACATTTAATTAAATTATCATTAGCATAAGTCCGAGTTGAAACTTAGTTTAAAACTATATTATATTTTATTTTTTTAAATCATCAAATAATCAAATTCGTCTTGTTTGTTCTGTAGATTATCACCCGCAGAGTCAAATGCAGTTATCTTACTGCTAGTAATATGGCTACTACTGACTCTCTTACTATCAACGCGTTCAATCTCATTTTTAATCTTAAATAGAAGATACCGATGAAGATTAGTAATAAATAACATATTACGAGTAAACTTAGTATTGAAACGCAAATCATGCGCATCGTTACATAAGTTAGTAATATCTTTAATATATTTAGGATATCCAAATGCAACCTTATTGTCGCGACCAGCAGGCAAAGCATTAGACATAGAGTATTTTAATTCTCCTATTGTCTTTCTCGCAAGAATATCTCTAGCTACATAAGTCATATCATTAATATCCATAGGGTCATTAGGAACTACTACTCTACTAGTTGGTCCTTCTGCATTCGCGCCATTTAATACTTTGTTAACTGCGTAGTATGGATCAAGAAGCATAACAGCAGTTGCATTTTTCTTACCATCTACAAAGTCATCTAATCCTTCAGCATCTGAAGTATAAAGTCGACTAGAACTAAAACCAAAGTCTTTAGAAACAATATCATCAAACGTAAATGCATAATTGTATACATTGATAAGCGGGATTTCACGTAGTAAAGCATGAGGGTTAATAGGAGAAATGTTCATATCTATAATATTCATTAGACGAGCATTTACACGGTTAAATTCTTTAGCTGTGCTTACGGAGACAAAATCAGTAATTAATTTTTTGTTAGCTTCTATAGAACTATTTTCAGTAATAGAAAGAATCTCATTCATAGTTCTACCAGATATAGAGTAATAAGTATCTAACTTATGATGGTCTATTTTAGTACCAATAGCATTACCATTAGTTCTATTAAATTCAGTATTTACAAAAGATAAGTCTTTCTTAATAACGCCAAAAGTATTAGTAGACACTGTTTTGTTAAGGAATTCATATTCATATATGATTTTAGCAAGACCATTAGTAGATAAAAGATATTTACCCATCTTATCTAAATTAATATTGTTGACCTTAGGAGTGCTGCTGTTGTAAGAAGTTAAGAATTCTTTTAGCCATAAGAAATTATTTAAATCAGAAGCGGTTGTCTTATTATTAAGTACATAGTTTAAGCCATACATGAGTTTAATTTTAGCATCAGAACCATTAGCCTCGGGCATGAAAGTTAAATGATTAATAACAGAATTACTTAATACAGAGTTAGGCATAACAGGAAGCTTATTAATATTGCTATAGAAATTTTTAATAGAATTATTCTTAATTTCAAAGAATTGAGGGTTAAAATCAATTTCTTTTAATACGACACTGGCATCATTTACAAGGGCACGCGAAGAGTCCATAATATTGTTAAGAATGTTGTTAAAATGCGAGTAAGCTTGAGCGTCTCCACGTACCCACGAACCGAGTAGAGAAAATTTCTCAGCGTCTTCGTCTCCAAACATTATAGCGCTTGTGGTTTGAATGTCAACATCAGGAGAATTACCATTTACTTCATTAGGCGAAGATACCTCTAATAATTTCTTATACATGGCACACTGTTCTATTAATTTTTCAAATAGACTAATAAATACAGGAAGATGAGCTTTGTATTTTTCAACCATATTGGCAGAGACTTCAGAAATAGCAGCTTGAGCATGATATTTGGTTTGTAGTTGCTTATTTTGAGAACGATTAGCGAATGTTTTGATAACAAAACCTAACATCTCAGAAAGCACAGCGTCATTTTTAGGGAATACATTATCAGCTAGGCCGTTATAAGTAGCAGTCAACCCATCACTTAAACCATTTCCTCCAAAGATAGCAGAGTTTTGATTTTTCATAAATTCTGTTAGTAGATTCATGTAGAATTTTTTAGAAGACACTTCAAAGAAAGTTTCTAGATAACGAGCAACCAAATTATTAAATTTGATTAAGATACTTCCTTCTTTAGTAGTTATATTAGAATTGAAGATATCAGAAAGTACAACGGGATTACTAGTAGAATTAGCAGATGCATCTATAAACGATTTCCACTGACGATTCGTGCTCATATAAGTCTTCATACTTTCTTTGATAATGTTAGTATACATATTTTTATTATTTAATAGATTGTTATTTCCGTTTCCGTACACATTTACTCCGGATTCGAATAAGTTAGTATCTGAAATGACGATTCTGTATAAATTATTAGTGTCTATAGAAAGATTAGCATTCTGAATAACTGAAGAAAGAATAGTATTTAGCTGTTCAAAATTCATAGCGTCAAAGATAGGAGTTAGTTCCGTATCTTGATTGTAAATCATTTTGTTGAGGTAATTATCTTCTAAGTTATTAATATGTTTTTCAGCAGACTTGATTAATCCATCGCTTAGCTGATTTCGCATTTTACTTAAGAAGTATTTAGTAGACTCTAAGTTATTTTCTACTATAGTTTGTAGTTTAGAATAATCCATTACGTATTTATCACTAGCAACGAACTTTAGTTGACAACCAGAACAGCTAAAGTTTTCTAAGAAGAATTTAAGTAATTTTTCTTTAGTCAAAGTTTCACGACAGTCTACAATTTCATGTCCGATAATATCATAAAACGAATGGATATCTTCGGTAGCGTCATCAACTTTTCTTTCTACTTTAAAAGATTTAGCCATCTTAAGTATAGCTTCTTCGATTAATTCAACATTAGAATCTTGAAAGTTATTTTCGACACGAAGCCACTTCATAATTTCTAAATACATTCTAACATTAGCAGAAAAATCAGTTTCTTCAGGAGATTTAACTAAATCATTTATTTTATTTGCTAAATCTTGACGTTTAGCTAGTGGAGGGATACCTACAGCAATAGTAGCATAATTTCTCTTGTATTTATTAATTCTAGAAAACGCTCTAGAAACGACAAATACAGCTCTTTGCTGTTCAGTGATAATCTGTTTGATTTCTTCATGAGTAAATACGTCAGCGAGTGCAGTACCTGCGTTTACTAATGCAATTTTAGCACCAATCAAAGCATCGTTAACTGTTTTTTTTCCACTAGCTAAAGCGTTGTTAAACATATTAGTAAGACCATTGAACGCATTTTGAAGTCTGGCAGCTGGAGTAGCTCCGTTAGAAGCAAAAACATTAGCTGTTTCTTCTAACGACGGCTTGTATATTTCTCTCTGATTAGCAATGGCAGCTATGAGAGTCTTTGTGTTATCTAGCTCAGCAATTTCGGCTGCTGTTGGATTTTGAATCGCCTTTAGAACAAGAAGTCTAGCGTTGGCTGTTGCTACTACCTCATTTCTGTCTGGGTATGGGAAACCTTGTGTAATATCTCTAACATTAGTTGCTGGGACAACAGTACCTTCTAGTGCATCAACGTAAGCATTGTACGCCGCATCTTTAGCAACATTAGCAGCATTAGCAGCATTGGCAGCAGCGGCCTGACCGGCAGCATTTGCATTTGCTAAGGTTATTTCGGCATCAGTCATATCTCTAAGACTATCGATATAATCATTATATAGGACGACTAAAGCATTAGCTCTTCGTACGCGACCGGCAGCATCAGTTCCGTTAGCAGCACCGGGGGTTAGCATAGAAGGGGCGTTTTTTCTAGCATTTTCCGCGTCTATGACAGCTTGGGTTCTGGCGGCTACCGCTGCTTGCTGTCTGGCGTTTATAGCCGCAGGTAGTTCTAACTTTTCAACACTAGCCATACTGGTATCATTGCCAGCTATACTTAATCTTACTAAATTACTTCTTAAGATTCTGAACAAGTTAGGCTCTGTGTTTGTAGAATTCTTGTTGTTATCAAAAGTACCATTCATATCAATTTTAGACGCTAGAAGGTATACAACTTGGGACTGTACACTATTATCTATAGCCCCGCCTAGAAGTGTCTTGTATACAGCAATATATAGTTTAATCATAGCAGCCATTTGATGTCTATAGACTTTTTGTAAATTTACTAGTGGGTATCGCACTAGCTCATGATACAGAAGCACAATATCACCGTTATGAGAGTTAACATTGCTAGAATCGTCAATAGCCTTAATGATTACTTCTACCTTAGCTTGCTGAGAAGAAGCGCGTTTAACTTCATTTTTAAAGAATTTTACACGTTCTGAAAAAGATTTGTTCCCGATAGTGGCTAAATCTTGAGAGTAAAGCTCTTTACTAATTAAATCTCTGAATTCTTTTACAAGCTGAATATCGTTAGATTCTGTCTTACTCTTAGAAGAAGTCATGTTAATAGTAGAACTAGTAAATTCGCTACTAGGGCCCATATCAATATCATCATCACCAGCATCTAGAATATCATAATCATTAGCATTTCCTGATAGTTCGCCCATATTAGAAGTATATTTCTTCTTAGTTTGATAAAATTCGTCAATCTCTTTGCGTTTAAGAACACCATACCGACGGTTAATTTCTGAAATTAAATCTAATACAACTGTACGAGCTAGTTTAGCATCTTCAACACCAGAGTAGTTTTTGTAAATTTTATTTACTTCAGTAATAATTCTCTTCATATTCTCTAGGCTATAGATACCATTAGAAATCTGCTTAGAATCGTCAAACACACACTGAATTAGACCGCTCCATACAGAGCCTACTTCTGGGATAAAAGCAATAGTTTCGCTGTCATCGTTAGCATGGTTATGTTTTTTATATTTTTCATTACCATTGTCAAAAACATTTTTGTAAAATTCTAACAGAAGAGGTAGACGTATATATAACTCTACGGCACCGTCAACCACTTCAGTCTCAGCGGCACCAATAATTGAACGAATTGGGTTAGTAATCATACTACTTACTTTAGACGGCTGTGTTAAAAGATTAGAAATACCAACCACAGTTAGAACTTTAGCGGACATAGCCTTAAGAGCAAGAATGAAATATTTATCTTCAGTTCTAAAAATATCTTTACCTAATACATCTTCTTTAATCTTCTTTAGAGACATGTATAGATGTCTATGGAAACCATCACCAGCCGCGCGTATACTGGCATCTTGCATACCATTACTTTGTCCAGAAATAGCAATGATAAACGCATTTTGGTCTCTAGTAATTAAAGGAGAACCATATGTATGCATAGCCGCTTTCTGAAGAGCACGTAGTTGTACTTCTGTCATACCATCTACTGCTTGCTTAGATGCCGGCATAACAAGACCCATAAGGTGGTCAACTCTAGCTAAAATCTTTTTTTCGTATTTTCCTAGAATATCTAAAGGCTGGTTACAAAGAGTCATCTTAACATCAAAGAAAGAAGCTTTATCTCCAGTTTCTTTTTCATATCCATTTTTATCTTTTTTGTCGGAGTCAATCTCAGCAGTTGTATCACCTCCGCCAGTCCCGTAACCCATAGTATAAGCGCTAACCCAAATATATTTTACTAAGTTGTTATACATAGTGCCTGCGCTCATATAACTTTCTTTAGACAAAGAAGAATCGCCAAATTTATCACCAATCTTAATAAACATAGCGATTAAATTTCTTAAGACAGCTACAGACTCAATGCTTTTTTTACTAGCCTCTAGAACTTTACGTATATCATCTCCAGAAGTAAACGATTTTACTTTAATGGTTTCATTGAGTCCGAGTTCATGCGCGACACTGTGCGAGATAAGTCTATCGGTATCGGGACGCACGAGCTCTAAAAGAGCTTGAATATTAGTTAAACTACTGGTGTCGGCCCAAGCTGAAATAAGTTCAGTTTGACTAAGAAGACTGTTAAGTTCTTTAAGCGCTTCTACATTATTAGATACTTTTTCAGTAAACTTCATAAGGTATAAATCAACTGCCTCTACTGTTTTATAAAGACCAACTTTAGATTCGTACTGAAGTTTATAAATAGTTTCGATTAATCCCTTAGGTATCTTATTATTAGCATTTGCAGGGTCGTTGTTATAAGTCTTTAGAACAAATCCACGACCTCGCTCAGTATCATTTAGTCTGTCAACTGACTCGGTATACTCTTTTTGTAATTCAGATAGTTTAGTTCCGATAGATTTGCCAAGTAGTTTATCATAACCGGACTGCATTTCAGGATACTCTTTAGAAACTCTATTTAAATTTTCTTTAAGCATAGAAAGGTTGCCAAAGAATTTAAGTTTAGTAATAGTTTCTTTGATAGTATTGCTTACACTAGCAGGAATAGAAGGGTCTACTAAAGTGTCTGACCAACTGAAATCAGAACGTCCACTTTTAAGCGATTCTTCATTAGAACGAACATTAAGTACAGTATCGCTATAAGTGTCTACATTTTCTTTAACAAATGTTAATTGTTTCTTAATGTCGCTTAAGTAAGGGTATTTCTCTAAAACAGACAGAGATTCAATTAAACTGTTTAGATTATCCATAAACCGAGTCTTAAGTTCTTTTCCGGCCATACTTTGGTCTAAAGAAATAAGAGCATAGAATAGTTTTCCATTGTTTAGGTCAGAGTTAAAACCTTCGAATATAGAAATAAATAGTTTTACGTCATCATCATAAGTAATATCATTGCCTAGTTTTTCGCTAATAGCCTCAGCGCTTTTCTTAATATCTTTAAAGTTAGAGCCCACCTGAGAAATAAAATTCTTAAATAGTTCTTTGACTGTATTTTCATACGTCTTTACTCTGGTTTTAAGAGTACTCTTAGCAGTAGTGCTGCGAACACGTCCTACACCGGTATTGTAATCACCCCCTTCAAATTCCATAGCTCCTTTAAGTTCTTTAATAATTTTGCTGTGGTTTCCAAAAGAACTCTTTAGAGTTTTAATAGCAGATAATACTTTAGATAATGTTTCTGTAGACTTACCGTTAGTACTGTTTTTTAAAACTTCAGATAGAACTTTTTGCAATTCAGACGAAGATTTCAAACTCTTATATTTATCTAAAGAAATTTCTAAAGTTTTTAATGCATCTTCAACCTTCTTAGCAGTAATTTGTAGACGACTCATATTAGTATAAGTCAAAGCAAGGCGGTCGCTAGCCTCTGGTGTGTTATAGCCAACTCCTAGACGTTCTGCTAGAACATGGAATTTATTATTATCTTTGATTAAAGACATTAAATCATTAGCAGTCGGTTTAATTTTAAGATTAAGTACATTTTGAAGACTCTTCATCTGACTGTTAAATTCATCATTAAGCTTATCATGCACATCCTTAATAATTTTAGCATTAGATTCGCCAGTTCCGTTGTTATCATTGCTCTTTACAATGTCAATCATTTTTTCAATAGTAGTGTTCATAACATTTTTTAATGATTGTAAATTAGTTAATCGGTTTACTAGCGAATCTTCAACACCCTTAAGATTAGCTTTAATATCTTCAGCAGCGTGCCCAATTTTTTCAAGCGCCATTACTTCGACACTGGTGTCGTTAGCACCGTAAATGCCTTCTCCCTGTTTAATATCAAAAATATCTACAATTCCATGACGAAGAGCACCATGTACTTCTTTATCAGTAGTAAACGTACCGCCCGCGACTTCCATACTTCCATATACCTCGCCGGCGCCCCCCGCATCTCCCTCTTCAGTGTTAGCTTCTGCAGCAACAGCAGCTACTTCTTCACCTACTGGTTTAGCTTCTGCTTCGGGGTCAGGGACATCTCCTATAGTTTCAGCAAGCTCTTGTACTTTTGCCTTTAAAGCAGCAATGCTTTTACCTAAATCATCAGCAGAAGATACTAAACGTTCTGTGTTTTGGTTGACTGTATCAGGGACTAAATCGCTCATAGTTTATTAGATACTATATAAAGCAATATAAAAATAATTTCAGATTTACTTTGCAACTAGCACTGGTCAGCAATAAAGTCAACTAAATTGATTTATATTACTTTAAATATTTTCTATTCTTAAGAAAGTAATTAATTAATATTATATTTTATAAATAATTATTTTTTTTTAAAAAAATATTTTATATATCTATTTATCAGTCTTTAGAAAAAATATTATATTTTAGTTTTAACATATATTATATTTTAGTTTTAACATATATTATATTTTAGTTTTAACATATATTATATTTTAGTTTTAACATATATTATATTTTAGTTTTAACATATATTATTATCTAATCTTATACTAAATAATTTTATAAGTATATGTTGACATTTTTTATAATAAAAAAAATATTTATTTTAATCGGCTGTATAATTTAAATAAGATGATGCAACATAAATTATTTTTTCTATATGCTATTAATAAAAGCTAAATTATTTTTTTTTGTTATAATAAAGTATACTAATTAATATATAGACACATACGACATTGTCATATTGTTAATAATAAATTATATTCTATGAGTAAGACACAGAAATTTTGCAATTTACATACTTTTGTAAAAAGAGAGAACCCAGATTTATATAATCTGTTAGAGGACATGTGTGCGGTAGGTCTCTTTAGACCTAAATACCCGACTACGTTCATTAATCCAAGCAAAGAAGTAGTTTCTAAGTTAAAAGGTTTAGTAGAAAAGGGAGATAGCGATGTTGCTTTTGAACATTTACAAAAACATTTTATTTACGGCAAACACGCTACTCTTACTGGCGAATTAATTAATTATAACTCTAAAGTCGTTAAAACCGATTTATCTAAAAATACTAAGAAAGCTGACAAGCTAACTTTATGGAAGTCTAAAGAAGATAATGTTGCTGTATTTCATCAAACAAATGCTGATTTCTTAGAGGAGGGTGCTGAAAAACAGCGTCCTAAGCTAGAGAAAAAGTCTAAAAAGACCGGAAGCAACGAAAACGGAGAAGTCGGCGATATGCGAGTACTAGCTACCCAAAGACTTCTCAAAGAATCTACGGGTGGTAATATTATGCATGTGTTTGCTAAAAATCTAAATGGTCTTCTTACTGTTCTAGAGAAGAAAGATGAAAATAAACTTCAAGAAGTTGCTAATAAATTAGATTACAACCCAGTAGTATGCTGGTATATCATTGTAAAGCCGTGCAAAAATGACAATGCCGACTGCTGTCAATATATTTCTGACGAGGTGTTCGCTGAATGGTTTAACGGTCCTGTAAACAATATTAACAACAATAGCACTGCGCTTCTTCGTCGTCTTTTCGCTTCAACTCCGACGGATAAAGAAAAAGCCAAGGCTGCTAGAGATGCTCGCGTAGGCACTAATCTAGATGGTTTCAAAAACTCAGTAAAAAATGTAATAGAATCTTATAATGGCGATATTTGCAGTCTTCTGGAAGATGAATTACGCTTTAGATTTTCTGAGCTATCTGGCGAAGTTTTAGCCCCTAACTCTCCTGAAATTTCTGAGTTAAATAATCTAGACTGGCACGACCCTAAATCTTCTTTAGTCTTATTCAAAGAAGATGTATCTCTTCTATCTCCTCTTTTACATCGGGCTATGCAGGAGTTTGTAACAACTAACAGTTTTCATTATACCATGTTCAATGATTCTATCTTAGAAAAGTTAGAAAATAATATTGTTGGTGCTGGTAATGGCTCCCGTAAGGTAGTTAAGATTCTCGGCAAAGAAGGTCGCAAACTAATTAAAACTATGGAAGACGCTGATGAAGAAGAAGAGCTAGGTAAGTTTGTAGCATCTCTTACTGCTAAACAAGCTTCTTCGTTAAAAAAAATATTAAAATCTCTTTAAACTAGTTATTATAGTTAATATATTTAATGTAGATTAGGATTAGCAAATAATTGCTCATCAAATGTAGACACTGTTAGTAATATCTTTCGACAGCACCATCTATCTATTTTAAGAAATTCAAAAATATCTTTAACATCTACATCGATTATAGTATTAACTTCAATTTGACTAATAAAGTTAGTATTATCCGAAGGCATTATTTTTTTTAATTCTTCTTCATATTTATGATTTTTTAGAAGTTGGAATACTTCATGATATTCTCCCACGCTATTATTACAACTAGGACATCTAACAATTGGGTACATATTTTCTAGTTTAGAAAAGCAGTTTATTAGAGTTCTTTATACTATACATATATTTAATATTCAATTTTATTTATAGAATAATGAGTTAAAATGTCTTATATAGACTGTATGTTAAATATAGTATATATAAAAAAAATTGATTTTTAACAATAGCTATATACTATTAGTACCAATACAACCAAAACAGTCTTTCTAAACTAGAAATCAACATGAGCAACTCATACGCAGTAAGCCCTTCTGATATCATTAAAGCCTATGCTAAACATAAAGAAAACATGATTATTATTGATACTAAATTCCGCGAAAGTGGTAATAAAATGGTAAAGTACTTTGATATTAAGCTTAAAAAAGAAGATGGTAAATTATACCCTGTTCGTATTAAATTCTTTAACCAAGAAGTAAGCAACCGTATTAAAGAACCTAAAGACCGCGATTATGAACAATTAAAGATTTCATTTCAGTCTAAAGAAAATGACCAATTTAGCAAAGCTATGGAGTTAGTATGTGATTCATTCAGCAAAGTTATCAAAGATATGAAAAATAAAAAAATTATTGGAGATGACGACGATGAAGCAGATAAAGATACTATTATGGTACCTAACTGTAAGCCTAGTACGCCTATGCAAAAGTTTGCTAAAGATAAAGAAGGCAACCGTGTAGATTTTGACCATCCTTTATTCTGGTTCGTACCTGCTTATCGCCGATACAAAGATGAAGAAGTTGCAAAACTACCTAAGCTTAATTATAATTACAAAATGGACAATAAGAAATTCCTGATTAAAGATTTTGACATTAGTTTCTATGATTTAGATTCTTTAGACAAGTCAACAGGCATTCCTAGCGAAGCAATTATCAATGAATCTAAAATTAATAATTCTAATATTCATGAATTTGTAACAAAAGGAAGTCTTGCTAGTGGTATTTTACAAATGCAAGCGATTGCTTCTAAACAGTCTTTCTCGCTTAACACAAAGTTTACTAGTAAGTTATATGTAAAAACTAACCATAATCAGTCAGCTGGTGGTAATTACTTTGACGACGACGATTTTGCTACAATGCTTAAAGGAGCAGGAGCTGCTACTCTTTCTAAAAAAGTAGAAGAAGATAAATTTGAAGAAGACGAAAACACAAATACTTCAGAAAATAAAGATAAATACGAAAGTGATGAAGATGATGACGAACTTGATAAAATCAAGGGTCTTTCTCTATAATCTAAATACTTCTGAAAAAATATTTTCTAAATAAAACTATATGTTCATCATTAATTTTATTTTTTTTGAAAAAATCAATACTTTCTCCTCCCAGTCTTTTCCATATATAATATAATGCATATACCCCACAATTACTAGTAGAACTATTTTGATGTTGAATATCGCTAACCTTTATAAAATTACATGGTCTTACTTTTAAAGATATATCATTTGCTAAATTTATAAAGAACAATTTAAATTCTTTATTCTTAATGTCATACCCAGAAGAATTAAAATATTCGATGGTTATAGGGGTAGATTCAAAATCTATAAATATAGCAAACCAATGTATACCGCCACCAGAAGAAATATCTGTATTTACAACAACTCCGTATTTAGTCATTTTCCCGTTTTCATTGAACACACCTTCACCATTTAACTCTTTTATAAAATTAATATTATTTAATCCAGTAGGGTTAAAATCTATATACTCAGAGTTAGACGGGTTAAACATACCAAAGTCTATCATATGGATATTTGAATAGTAGTATCCTTTATAATTATTCATCAGCTGATATTGTACAGTATCTATCTCTGTATTGTTCAGCCAATGCGTATGTGAAAACGATTTAGTAGTTGGTTTAAAGTATTTAACAATTTCTTTATTTTTTTCTAACTTCTGCATAATACATAACTGCATTTCATTTTTGTCTCCAGAACAATTAAGTTCTTGCGCTTTCTCTTGTGTTGTGGTATCTTCTGTACCTAAAATTATATTTAAATCTTTTTCTTCTATACACGTTTTATTATCTAGAGCACAAATAGTAAAGTCTTTAAGGTTTTTATTAAGCATTATGAAAAATAATAATATTAGATTATACTAATATACATAGAAAATATTTCTCTAGAAATAGTATTGCATAGAATGAATAACACAAATTACCCTGATATACTTTATAATAATTTGTCTGAATTCAATAAAGAAGAATATAAAGAAATTGAAAGTAATAAATTGTTTGATTATCAAAAAAATGTATTTAATTTTATGACAAAAACTAACCAGAGAGGTATTTTACTATATCATTCTGTAGGAAGTGGCAAATGCATGGCATTCAATACTCCTGTCTTAATGTTTAATGGTAGTATAAAGAAAATACAGGATATTGTGTCAGGTGAATTAATTATGGGAGATGATAGTTCGTCTAGACAAATATTGAGTTTGGCTAGAGGAGTTGACGATATGTATAATGTCTGGTATGGCTCTAGCAAATATACAGTCAACAAAGAACATATACTATGTTTAAAATCTAACATATATCCGTTAGTTATAAATAATAAAGATAAATTAAGTGTACGATACCTTTTAAATGGAGTAATTCAAAATACAGATTTCTATTACGATACGTATAAAAATAAAGATATTGCTAAACGCGAATGTTTACAGTTTGTAAAAATGCTAAAAACTAACAGCGCACACAATATTGTACATATAAGAACAATTGATTATTTATCTTTAGACAAAGAAGAAAAGAAAAAGTATGTAGGATTCAGAAATAAAATATTTTTTAGCGAAAAAAAGATTCAAAGTTCTCCGTTATTAATTGGTTCTTTGTCTACTAAAAATTGTAGTTTACTTACAAATGAATATGTTGTAAATTCTATAGACGTTAGACAATATATTATAGCTGGAATTATAAGTTCTTTAGGTAGAATAGTAAAGTATAAAGGATTTGATGCATATGATATTGCTTTTACTAAAATTCATAGTAAGAATTATATTAATAAAATTATGTTTATTCTGAACTCTTTAACTGTCGGCTGTATTTTAAAGAAGAATAAAGATATTAAAGGGTATAAATTATCTATATACGGAAAAGAGTTAATAGATATACATAGTAAATCTTCTCACTCTGATTATGACTTTAAACCAGATTTATATACAGATACTTCGTTATATAAAATAAATGTAAAATATGCAGGTATAAATAATTATTATGGATTTTGTATATCAGGAAATAGAAGATATGTTTTAGGAGACTGTACAATTACTCATAACACAATGACTTCAGTATCAATAGCAGAATTTTTTAAAAGAACAAATAAAGATGTTATTGTTTTATCTTCTAAATCTCTTCAGATAAATTATAAAAAAGAAATAATTAACTTTAGAAAATTAAACGAAACTTATGAAAATTCAGATGAAGATTTAAAAAAATATAAATTTATTACGTCAAATGCTAAAAACATGATAGACAAAATTACTAATATTGACAGTAAATTAGAAAATAAAGAAGGAGTTAAAAATAGATTAGAAGAAGTACTGAGTCAAATAAATAAACAGTCTTTAGATAATAAAGTATTAATTGTAGACGAAGCGCATAATTTATTTAATTCTATTTCTAATGGTTCTGAAATAGCAAACCGCTTTTATGATATGGTTATGAATGCTAAAAATATAAAAATTATATTTATGACGGGCACTCCTATAATAAATGACCCTTACGAAATTGCAATTTGTTTTAATATGATAATGGGCAATATGAAATCTAACAAACATATATCAAAAAATACTAAAAAAAATGATTATATGACTTTATTTCCAGAGTATTATACAGATTTTTATAAATATTTTATAGCATCTGGGGGCGGAAGTGTTGCTAACGAAATGAAGTTTAAAAATAGAATATTTGGTTTGACTTCTTACTATGGAGACTTTTATAGCTCTGGTTCTGTATCTTCAATAAGTCAAGATTTGAAACAAACATCTATAAAAGAAAACTATCCAGATAGACTACCTGTTAAATTTGAAGTAGTGCCGATGTCTAACATACAGAGTACTTATTATCTAAAGGCGAGAGATACTGAAAAGCTAGAAACTGCTAATTCTTATATTAGAGGAAGTGGGATTAACTCATCTAATGAAGGTCAAAGTTCTTCTACTTCATACAGAATTAAATCTAGACAAGTATCTAATATTGTTATAGATAATAAGACATTTGCAATCGCGTCTGAAAAAAAAGATATATCGGATTATTCTACTAAAATAGCAAAAATCGTAGAAAATATAGAACATAATAAAGAAAGCATAGGAAATGTTTTAATTTATTCTACGTTTTTAGAATACGGAGTAGAAGCAGTTGCTAAATTTTTAGATATATTAGGATATTCATTATTTTCTAAAAACAAACAAAATGACGACAGTGCGCAATATAAATATGCTATCTTTTCGGGAAAACAAACAGAAGAAGAAAAAACTGATATTTTAAATATATTCAACAGTCAAGAAAACATAGAAGGAAAACACATTAAGATACTTATGATTACTAAATCGGGGACAGAAGGTTTAGATTTAAAAAATGTTAGATTTATACATATAATGGAGCCTTATTGGAATTTTTCTCTTATTCAACAAGTAATTGCTAGAGGAGTTCGCTATAAATCTCATATATCTTTAGATGAAAAATACAGAAATGTTCAAGTATATATGTATCTTTCTGATTATAATAAAGAAGATTTGAACGACATAAAGTCAAAACAGATTGCTCTTAATAAATCTACTAATTCTAAAAAACAAGAGAATATAGAAAAAACAACTGATATACATATGTTAACAAATGCTATAAAAAATCAAGAATTGATATATAAATTTCTAAAGGCTATTGCTTCTACTAGTATAGAATGTAAATTTTTTAATGAGAAAGAACTAAATTATTCTTGCTTTTCTTGTAAAAATACAAATGAGAGATTATATGTTGAAGATTTTTATACTGATATGAAAACTAAAAATAATTGCATACCTCAGAAAAAAGTAAAAGCTAGAGAAATAATAATAGAAGATAAAGTATATTATTATTCTGGAAATGATGATTTGTCTTTAAAAATATTTAAAAAGTTAGATATAGAATACGGAAATAATATAGTATATTTTTCTAAAGACGAATTTAACTATGATGACATAAAAAATACTATTTTAAAACATCTAGAGAATAAAGATATACATGCATTATAATTATATAATGAATCTGATTAACATAATTTTAGCATTGGATGAAAGTAATATATATGGAAATAATGGCGATATGCCGTGGGGAGAGCATGTAAGCAAAATAAGCGGAGACTTTTTGCATTTTACTAATATTACAAAAGTAAGAAACGACAATAAAAAAAATGTAATAATTATGGGAAAAAATACATGGGAAAGTATCAAGGCGCCTTTAATAAGTAGATATAATATTGTAATAACTAGTGATTTTAAAAGTATGGCTAAACTTAATAAATTATCAGATGTTTTGTTTTTAGACAGTTTGACTAACGCATTGGTATTTATAGAAAACAAAAAAAAAGACTTGGGGATTGGTGATATATATATAATTGGAGGTAAACAATTATGGGAAGAAGCTTTAAATAGAAAGTTAATTAGTAATGTATTTATTACAACTATTAAAAATAATAAATACTACAAATCTAAGCTAAATAATAATAGTAATGTATATAATATTTATAATAATAAAGGTTTTCGTAAATATTTTAACAAGTCTGCAGATTTTCAAGCTATTGAAAACGATTATTTAGTAATTAATAAATTCGAATACTCTAATAAAGAAGAGTTAATTTTTCTTAAGACTATAGAAAAAATAATAAAAAAAGGAATTTATAAAATGGATAGGAGCGGAGTTGGTACTTATTCTTTATTTGGTAAAAGTTTTACTTATGATATTTCAAATTATAGACTGCCGTTATTTACACATAGAAAAGTATTTATTAGAGGAATTATAGAAGAATTACTATTTTTTATTAGTGGAAAGACAAATACAAAACTGTTAGAAGAAAAGAATGTAAATATATGGAAAGGTCATACTAGTAAAGAATATTTACAAAAAGTAGGACTTGGGAATTATACGGAAGGAAGTTATGGGCCTGCATATGGATTTCAACTTAGACATTGGGGTGCTGAATTTAAAGGAGACGAAGTTGATTACGCAAATTGTGGAATAGACCAGTTAGCATATATAGTCTCTTTATTGAAAAACAAAGAGACTAGATGCTCTCGTCGTATATTGTTTTCTTATTGGAACCCGTCCGTTTTAGATAAAGTGCCTCTGCCAAGTTGTCATTTACTTTACAACTTTTTCGTAAATCCAAACACAGAAGAGCTTTCTGTTTCTTTCTATCAGCGTTCTAATGACTATGCGCTAGCCGGCGTGTTTAATATAGTATCTGCTAGTATATTGACATTTATGTTATGTAAAATTACCGGTCTTAAGCCGGCTAAATGTGTGCATAATATAGGAGATCTGCACTTATACTCAAATCAGCTAGAGGTAGTTAAAGAATTTATCCAAAATAAACCACATATAGCTTGGCCTTTTATGCATATTAATAATAAAAAAGAAAATAACACAGATTATACTTCTATGGACGATTTTAATATAAATGATTTTAATACTATTTTGTATAATAGTAGAAAAAAATATACAATACCTTTTAGTGTTTAGACTATGATTTGCTAGAATAAAAAGGATAATTCATGTAATTATATTTTTTTCTAACTCTTTTATATATTTTTATTTTTTTACTTTCTTTCAACCCTAAAGATGACATATTATCTTGATGCACTCCGTGTTTGTCTATATCTATATGACATAATTTTACACATTCTTTATTTCTTATACCTAAAATATATGCGTAATCTGGACTATAGAATTCATCATCTATGTCATAACTTTCTAATATATTATTTCTAGATACGTATTTATATCTTCTAATAAATAAAGAAATAAATGTTTTTATTTTCATTACAGCCTTTTTTATAATTATCTTCTTCAGAAAAAAGACCTCCTTTTTTTGACTCAGTCAGCACTACTTCTTTTTTGGTATTGATAGCAGGAAGTATATTAATATCTTTTTTTATTTTTACTCTAAACAGTCTAGAGAAAACATCATCTATATTCATATTGTATATTAATAAATATATAATGAGATAAAGAATTCATATTATATATATAAATAGATATATGATGAATAGCAGCCATTTAAATCGTAAAGAATACTTTCAATTTAAATTTAAAGAGATAAATAATGATATTGACTTAAATTCAAATAAAGAACGCAATGAAGTAGGAAATAATAGCTACGCCGTTATAGACAAGGAATTAGAAAAATATGGAAAATTAGTATTAAACGGATATCAAAATTTCATAACTAATTTTATGTCATATAATGAAAAAAATGATAGATTATTATTGATGCACTCTACTGGTGTAGGAAAGACCATATCTTCTCTTTCATCTGCTATAAATCAAATGAATACAATAGGAGGTAATATATTTATATTAGGATTCTCAAAGTCTGTATTCAGAAAAGAACTACTAAATAGACCAGAGTTTGGTTATGTGTCTAAAGAAGAAGTAGATTATATGAAGATTATAAAAGATAACATACTAAAATATAAAAAACAAGACGATAAAGATAAATTAAAAGAATTAAAGAGAAAGATAGTAATGAGACTTTCAAGAGGAAAAGAAAATAAAATTTATTTTATAGGATATAAAATGTTATCTTCAAAATTATTTATCAAATTATCTAAAAATGCAGATTTGGATTCTATAAAGTCTATAGAAGATATTGAATTTATGATTTCTAAAAAATGGATAAAATTAAATAAAGATTTTATAAATCAGATAAACGAATCATTCATAATATGCGACGAAATACATAATTTATATAATTCTAACTATATGAATTCATGGGGCACTAGTTTAAAATACGCGTTGGATAACATTAAAGCAAAAACACTATTTCTATCTGCGACCCCTGTAAACAATAGACCAGAGAAAATAGTAAGTGTTATTAATTTACTTTCAAAAAAAACATTTACAAAATCTGATATATTTAAAAATAATTCAATTACAGAAATGGGAAAAAATATTATAAAAAATGAAATTAATGGCAAAGTTTCATTTCTAATGGATAGGGATATAAAAAATTATCCAGCTAGTGTATTTAAAGGTAATGACATAGAAGGAGTACTCTATCTAAAATTTATAGAATGCAAAGCTAGTCAGTTACAAGAGAAAACAATTTCATATATTTATAAAGAGTCTACAGAAAATATAGAAGAGTTAATAGAATCTTTAAACAAAGAAGACGAGGATATTAAGCACATATATGAAGATTCTAAGAGAATCCCTTTAGAAGGTAAATATAGAATTTTGAATGATATGGTTTATCCTAATGTTCATGATAAATTTGGTATTTTTCTTAAAGAAGATATGCTAAATTTATACAGTAATATGAACGTAGAAACATCTAAGGTATTGGGAGTAGTATATAAAAATAGAGATAGAAATAATATTGAATGTGGGGGAGACGTAGATGGCGATTACTTGTCTAAAGAAAATATAGGAGATTATTCTGGTAAATATTTAAAGTTGCTAAATTTATTAGAAGATATTTTTTCTAAAGGCAAAGGAAAAACATTTATTTATCATAATTATGTACAAGGTTCTGGTACATGTACTATTAAAAATTTATTAAAAAGAAATGGTATTATAGAACACGGAGAGACTAGTAGTTCAAAGACTAGATGTTCTAAATGCTACAGATACAAGTCTGACCATGGAGCAGAATGTGAATTCAAACCACTGGCGTTTATATACGCAACTGGTTATGTTTCTAAAAGCGAGCTAGAATACAAACTAGATTTATTCAATTCTAACTCAAATAAAGAAGGCGAAAATATAGGAATAATAGTTGGTTCTCAAGCAATTAAAGAGTCGTATGATTTCAAAGCAGTTAGAAATGTCATAGTTGCTTATATGCCCGATAATATATCTACTCTTATTCAAGTACTAGGTAGAGCAGTTAGGAAAAATTCACACATATCTCTAGACAAAGAAAAAAGAAACGTTGACATATATATATTAATCACGACTTTACAAAATGAAAAATCTTTTGAAATAAACAAATATGCGTATAAAACAAAAATGTTTCAGGAAATTAAAAAAATTAATAAACTATTAATGGAAAATTCTATAGATTTTGATAATAACTATGACATAAATTTTCAAAATAATAATTCAGATAAAGAAAATATATACTCCCTGCCTGTAGTAGAAAGAAAATATCAAGAACCTAATATTTCAAAAAATAATTTTACTAGTTTTGACGCATACTATTTACAAGAAGAAGTAAAAATATGTCAATTTATAATAAAAAGAATAATATTAGAGAGCTACCCGATACCAGTCAGTTTTGACTTTATAAAACAAAAAATAATTAATGCGTCTAAAGATAATACAATTGGATCCCGATGGATTAACCGCGATACTTCATTTATAAATACCAATAGTATAATTTCTGCACTTTTTTATCTTACTAATCATAACAATAAAACATATTTATCTGAGAGTAATTCAGGCAATTATGTATTTGCTGAAAGTTTATTTAGCGGAAAATATATTATAATAAATGAAAATAAACATATATTAAAGGAAGATAGTGGTATGTTTTTTGCAACCCCAATAGATACACATAAAATTCAATCATTATATGATTTCTATAGACTAGATAATCAACAAAACAATATCATAAATGTTAATAATATTGTTAATAGTAAAAATAGTATTTTTATACAAAGAGATAGTTTCATAGAAGAATGCGAAGACACTCCGATAGAATTGATGGATAGATATATTCAATCAATAGAACCTGCTGTTCATAAGCACACTGTGGAATTTGTGATAGAGTATATACACAGTATGTGGCTGCATCCAAAAAGATGGAAAATGTCAGAATTTCATAGTTCTATTGTAAAATTATTATTCTTTTACAATAAATTTAATATTATAATTTTTGCTAATTATATAGATACTAATTTAGAGAATGAATATAAAAATTACTACAATAAAGGGATAATTAAAAAAAGTAAACTAAATTTAACTACGTCTACTGATAGTCATTATAAAAACTATAAAAATTTACAAAACACTATCAATGCTTCTGAAGACGAATTAAATAATATAATGAATGGATATTCTTTAAAATATCATAAATACTACAAATATAAAGACAAAATGATAATATCTAAGTCTACAGAAAGTGTAAAGGATTTTATGCTACCAATAGGTCATTATTTTGACACAAAAATTAAGATTATTTCTTCTGAAGGGGTATGGTCGGAGACTAGCAATTTTAACAAATTAACTGAATTTGTACGATTCAAAGATAATAAATACATAATAGGATTTTTAGAAAAAGACAAATCCGGATTTAGAATATCTTTCAAAATAAGAATTAATACAAATAACTCAGGAGCGTCGGAAGACAGTAGAAAAATAATAGTAGGTTCTGTATGCGAACATTATGACAAAGAACAGTTAATATCAATATGTCATAAATTAGGAATAAAGCTGAATACGAAAGAAGATAAGAAAAAATATTCAATGTGTGATAAAATTAAAATTAAATTAATACAGATGGAATTAGATGCTAGAAAAAATGATTCTAACATTAGATATTTTAAATTCTTTTGGGAATAAAAAATTGATTTTAATAATTGTTTAAATAAACTACATAGCTATAATCATATAAAGTAATCAGATGAATTTAATGTCAGAAGAAGATTTAGATAAATTATTAAACAGCCATCCTGAGAAAAATACAGATAATGATAATAAAGTAAAAAATGTAGATATATTATCTGAAGACTACATTAACTCATTTAAATCAATTATATTTACTGATGGTAGTTGTATAGGTAAACGAAAAGGAACCAAATTTGGAGGATCTGGTGTTTATATTCATAGCACAGACGAAATTTATAATAGTCTAAAGATATTTGAAAAAATGCAACAAGAAGAAGTAGTTGTCATAGAAGAAAGCACAAACAAAATAGTATTCTTAGGGTCTAAAGAAAATAAAACATATTTAAATTATTTATGTGAAGAAGAAGAGTGTTCTTCTATAGGATATTCTATAAATAAAACAAATAACTTAAAATTATGCTCTAGGCATAAAACAGAAGAATGCGTAAATATTTATAAATATGAAGTATTTTCTCCCACTAATATTAGAGCAGAAGGCAACGCAATTTTAATAGCACTTAATTATATTTTATATAATATTGCAAATAACGAAGGTAAATTATCTAAGAAAAAATTAAAAAAATATATTTTAGAACAATTAGAAAATAGTGATATTTATAATATTAATATTTTAGACTTGGATACATGGAAATACGAAGATAAGATATTTAAAGAAAATGAAAATAATAGTTTAAATAAATTTTTAATTGTTTCTGATTCTAAATTCTGGATAGATTTGGTAGAGACATGGTTGTCCGGTTGGGCAAAAAAAAGAACAATTACTGAAAAAAAGAATATAGATATTATATTTAAAATTTTAGATATTCTGTATAAATTAAGCAAGCTAAATTGCTATATTCAGTTTATGCATATTAATGGACATCAAGATAAAAAAAAAGAGTCAGATATTAATTTCTACCATAAGGGAAATATTTTAGCAGATAAATTAGCAACACATGCTTCTCAGACTAAAGACAATAAATTATATGTTTTATAATTCATGAATATGCTTCTATATTCTTTATAAAATTGATTTTTTTTTATTTATATTAAAAGAAGGCTGTAAATACTTCTTATACGTAAACATAACTATCATGTCAAATATAAAATCAAAACAAGATATTTTAGCAGAATTCTTATATAAATATAAGGACCTGCCGAAACAAGGGTCTGCTGAATGGCTAAATCAAAGAAAGTTTACAGTAGGCGGGTCTCAGATAGCAACTATTATGGGGATTAATAAATACGAAAATTTAAGAAGTTTTGTAAAAACAAAAATGCCTTTTTATAAATTTAAAAAAGAAGCGCCGCTATGGTTCGGGAACCTAATGGAGCCTTGTATTGAACAATTTGTAGAAATAGAGTATAATACAAAAACATACGAAACTGGTTCTCTGCCATGTGAGTTTAATGAATATCTATCATATTCTCCGGACGGACTTTGTATTATTTCTAAAGACAAATTAAAAAAAATGTTAAATAAATATAAAATAAACATAGAAGATCTTCCAGAAGGAAATGACAGTATTGTATTGTTAGAATTTAAAAGCCCATTTATGCGAAAAATAAAATATGGAGAAGTTCCGGAATACTATGTACCACAGCCTCTATTAGGTATGGAGATTATAAATATTTCTGAAATTTCTATATTTATTGAGTGTGTGTTTAGATTCTGCTCTTATTCTGATATATTTAATAATAAATATAGTTATTATCATTACGATAAAGAAAGATATACTAATGAAGCAATTATGTATAGTGCAATTTCTATATTTTATGAAGAAGAGTCTAACGAAAATATAATCAGTATTCTTTCTGGCATAGAAGAATTTAAAAGAAGTAGATTTGGAGGTAAATTTAAAGATGGTGATTTATCTAGCATTTCTGAAAGAAATATAATTAACAAAATTATGGAACTGTCTACAGATAAAGATTCTAATTTTCTACAACCTGTATATCATAGTATGTATTCTAATAGAGAACAGGATTATAAATGTAAAGATTCTTACACATTCAATATGTATAATAATGCCTTAAAATTTAACAACGAGTTATCTAATATAAAAAAAAAAAATAGTCATAAAAAATATTTAGGAACTTTATGTTATAAATTACTAGATACAAATCAGGTACCCATTAAAAAAACAAAAATTTTAACTGATGAATTAAATAAAAAAATAACAAAAACATTTGAATATGTTAAATATATTAATCAAATCATAGAAGATAAAAAAATAGATTCAGTTGACTCTTTTGAAAAAGAATGGAAAATAATTTCAAAAACAATACCGACTAAGTTATAAATGTTATAGATATTTCTTAACTTTTTTTTTAATAGAAGATAATAAATTATATAAATTCTTATTATTAGTTAAAACCATAGCTTCTTCTGCACTTAAGAATTTAATTTCTGAAGACTCTAATAAAGATGATTTTGTGATACTGATATCAATAAGAGGTTGGAATCTACAGTCTAACATTATAGCTGGATAATAGATATATCTGTATTCTACATTTTCGTCTACAAACTTAAACTCGAATTTGGGCACGTCCCAAAGTATTCTATATTTATTCTTACTAATATTAGTCTCTTCGTAAAATTCTCTAATTGCGGCATTGATATCAGATTCATTTTTATTTTTCATACCTTTAGGCATCTCCCAGATACAATTTACTGATTTACTAGATTTTAATAATTTCATTAATTTGACACCATTATCATAAAGAAACTTTTTTTCAAATTTAGATTTACAATTCTCATACTTAGATAATTCTTTAGGATTCATATATCTAGGAGATTTCAAATATGACATATACCAAATATTACTAAAGTTTAAAGACATGATACATACTTTTTCTTCTATAGACATATTATTGAATAATTTAATTACATCATGGTCATTATTTTTATTATAAATACCCTTTACAAATGTAATAAATGCGTATGTAGTTCTTTTTTTAATAAATAGAAATTCGTATTTATTACTATTAATTAAATTATTATTAGATTTTCGCATCAAAGCGATTCCGTATGAAGTGATTGTATGCATAGTTTTATAATAATTTAAAAACAAGTCTAATTAATTTATATAATTATTACATTGACACTATGTCAAAAATTGGTAGCGGTGCCTTTGCGAATGTATATAACTCTAAAGATGGAATGGTATTAAAAAAATATAACATAGATGACATTAAAGATGCGTCTAAAGAAATAGATATGCTTAACTTAATTAAAAGTAATAGAAATAAATTCAAAGCGTATTGTAACGATTGTCTGGGATATTATAACAAAAGCAGCATTATAACTATTAAGGATTGGAGTATGGAGGATGGCTGTATTTCTATTAAAATGAAAAAATACTCATGTAATTTAAATGACTTCTTAGTAAAATACTTTAATAATAGTAATAAAAAGCTAGATTTTGAAATATCTAAATTTATACATTACAAAATAATGCTCGGTCTTATGGAATTAAATTTCTCAGGAATTATACACGGAGATTTAAAACCGGAAAACATTATTATTTCTATAGACAAACAATCTAAAAAAAAAGTAAAAAAAAATACTGTTATGAATTTAGAAGAAATAGTAAACTTTATTTTAAAAGAAGAGTTAAAGGTAGATGGGATTGAAAATATTAAAAAAAGCATTAATGTGAAAATTATAGATTTCAATAAAAGTGTTTATGATAAAACGTCCTTAAAGCCTTTAGATATACAAACTATTTATTATACGCCTCCAGAAATTATAGCAGGTAATTACTATTATAACAATTCTGTAGACATATGGACAGCTAGCTGTATTTTATTTGAAATGCTAACTAATGTGCACTTATTTAACATTTACAATAAAAGTCAACTCTCGGAAAGCATAGAAAGTAGCACAAGTGTATCATCAAATTCTAAAGAGGAATCTGAGTGCTCTGATAACTATGGCTCTGTAGAAGATGAAAAATTTGACCACTTGGCTCTTTTACATATGTATAATTATTTATTGGGAAGTTATCCTCAGGAATTATTAGTTAACTGTAAATACAAAGATATTTATTTTACTAATGGGGCTTTAAATGGAAGCGCAGGATTTGGAAGCGATAATATTAAACATTTATTCAAATTTAATAATTTCTTTAATGAAATTTTGTTAAGAACTTTTAAATATGACCACAGAGAAAGATTAACTATTGAAGAATATTTTAATTTATACGTAAGAAATTGATAAAATGGATGAAAGATATGTAGTAGAAAGTATAAAAGATAAATGTTTAGATTTTTTAAAAAAGCAAAATTCTATAGATGAGGATGTTGAAATAGTTAACTTTTTAGAGAATAGCTTAAATATATTAAAAAATAAAATATCTGAAAAAATAGACAATAACGCAAAGATATTGAAAATAGAGCAAGCTGAATACAAAAAAATAATAAAATGCATAGAGAAAGAAGATGCGAATATTATTATGCCTTATTTCTTAAATGGGCATAAAGTAAATGCATATAATATGAATAATTCTGTCAGTGCTGATATACACAAGAATAAAGAAAATACAGAATATGAAGATAACGAAAGTATAACAAAATGGATAAATATAGCATTCGGCGAAATAAATTCAAAAAATATACCAAATAAATTACGAATGGAAGAGGTAGATTTAGGATTTAACAATATATATACAACATATTGTATTGATTCTATAGACGATACAAATATATATAAAATACCATTTGATACTCTTATTTTTGACAAATCTATAGAGCAGATAATAATTAAATTAGGAAATATTCATAAATATAAAATAGTAAATACTAGACTATGTAAAGTATATTCTTATAAAAATAATTCAGATAATTTCAGAAGTATTATATGTAATAATATTAGAAAAAAAACAAATCAGTCTCAAGAAATAATATGTAATTTAAAAAATTGCAAATATTATCATGATCCATTTTTAGGAAGTAAAAACAATTTTCACAAAATTAGACAGTATTCTTCTAACCCAGTTGTATTTATGAATAACACACCAATGTATGATTTTAAGTCAGGAGAATGCGTCGCAAAAAATACAGAGCAGGTACCATGGGTAGATGCAATAACATTATATCAATCTTCTCTAGCTAATTTATTAATAGCTTGTATACACTCAAAAAAATAATAATTTATTTTTAGATTATAATATATTTTTTTTTAATTAATTTACCATAAAGCGCTGCTCAATGTTAGCAACATCGTTAGCCTTTTCATCAGTAAAAGATTCACGTTGAGGGACAAGGTCTCCGTTAGCATCTCGCGTCATTTCTACGTTAAAGTCAGAAAAGAAAACAGGGACATCGCGCGAACCAGTAAGAGTAGACTTTTGGTTTCGGTGGAGCTTGTCATCTAGACTGAAACCATCTTCAGCTACTACATAGCGACGGATGCTGTTAGGGCTATTAGTAAAACCAGATACTACACCAATAAATAGACCAAGACATAGAACAGTAAGAAGACCAATTACTACCGTAGCCTTTTTGTTAGAAACAGCCCATACTTTAAGTTCATCAAACGCACTCATTTTTATAATTTTATTTAGCTAAGCTTATCGTAGATATTATACCGTAGATATAACTATATATTCTAACACAGATTATTTCTGAGAAAAAAAAATAATTATTAATTTTAACTAAAATTTACACAATGATTATAAATATAGTTTAGTTAGCAGCATAAATAATATTAATGGCACAGTCAGATACTTCTTTAGACACTATAGTAATACAAAAAAATAATTATAAGAAATACTTTTTTTACTTTATAATTATTTGTAGTATAATTATACTTTTAGTATATTCTGGGTTAATTACTATAAATACATCATCTAACTATACAAATAATTCTATAGTTAAAAATAATAAAGAAGAAGACGAGCCTATAGAAAAATATATAAATATATTTATGCTAAAGCAAGACGAGGCAATATCTAATAAAGTTTAAATTAGATAGTATATTTATTAATAGCGATATATGAAGTTATATCAAATACACCATCATCTATAGACAAATTAAATACTAAATCATTGTCGACATCGGCATATACTTTAACAATATCAGCTAGTAGAGAATTAGATAAAGATTTTACATAATCAATTTGAACAGAAACGCTGAAAATGTCATCTTCATTTAAATTTGTCTCTAGCTTAATTTTTTTGTCATCTTTACAAATATTATAACCTCTAATAGTATTGTTTAGATTTTTATATACAAAGGAGAGAGGGGAATTATTTACCTTTTCGATAGTAAACACCTCACTGAAAACATACATATCGTTAATTAGCTTTTTAAAATATTTACTATTTAGTTCAAACTTTAACGGATAAGTCATATAATTAGAAGATTTATTCATAAAAGTTTCATAATTATGTTCACTTTCAATTAATCTAATAATGTGACTTTCGTCAATTGACATTTCTTTATTATTAAGAATAATAGTAAGACTATTTCTGTACGAATCTTTATTTAAAATAAAAGACATTAGCTCATAGTTTTTGTCAATTTTTTGAGTAATCTTATCTAAATTCTTAGTATCTAAAGTAATTGTCACAGGCTTTTCGCAAAAGTAATGATTTAGCTTGTTGGAATTTACCTTAATATGAATAATGTTCTTCTCTAAATGGTCTACTCCGAATAAAAGAACTCCGGTGCCAGTAAAATTAAAATTAATTTCTTTAACATTCATATTTTTAAGAAGATTAAATACTTTTTTAAACACAGAGACATTATCATAAGACATTTCTACCAAGTTAGCAGAGCTGCTAGCTTCGTATACAATACCATTTCTAGGCACTGGGTCTGGCTGAGGTGTACGTCGCGGACGGCCTACTGAACGCTTCACTGATTGAGACGACATAACTAACTATTTTAATTAATTACTTTTTCTTTAGAATAAAAAAAATAATTATTATATTTATATTATCAATACTTACTACTAATCATTTGATGAACTAAAATATCATGCATTAATTTTTTTTCAAAAATATAAAATTCATCTTCACTCATTATATTATCTTTAGACATAAAATTAGTAAGTTGTAATTTTGATTTACTAGGGGATATTGTCCCGCACATATTTCTATATAAAATAATATCTTTATGAATATATTTACATTTAGATTTACACCCTGTGTTTTTACATTTCTTATAAAATAAGTATTTGTCTTTAGATATATTATTATTAATATCGCATAAATTACCACTTATTATTCTGCCATTTAATATAATAGCAAACTCTTTTAATTCATCTATCCAGAATAAATTTACGTTATTATGGTTAAATCTTATATATTCTTTATCTTTAGTATTAATACAAAGTAAGTTTGAATTTATATTACACTTGCCATCAAGATTGCTGATTTTTTTATTAAATGGGTTTACTAAACATAAAGAACCTCTGTACATACTAATCTGATTGTCTATTGTAATTTTTTTTAATTTGTGTTTAGAAAAATTAATAATTTGTTTTAATAAAAGAGCCCGAGAATAAATCATATTTATTTTTTCTGTATTCTCTTTAATATTTTTATGTATAGAGTCTAAAGATAATATAAACTCTGTGTTATTTTTTAAGGTGCATAATTTTGATAAATTATTATCTAATGACATTATATCTTTATAAACAGACTCAATTAAATCAATTTCATTCATTTTTTAGATAAATTAGTTGCAACTGCGGTTATAGAAGCTGCCATATATTTAGAATTAGTGTATTCGTCTAATGCATTTTTAATTTTTGATTTCAACTCGTTTACATTTTTTTCATTTTTTTCTTTCAACTTAGAAATACCATTATCTAGAGTTTGTTGATAATCATACATAACAACGCCATTTGAATTCGTACTCCATGGTTTAATTTGTTTTAATTTAGGACGCACGCTTAATATTTCATTATTCGATAAAACTACTTTAAATTCATGTTCTGCTACTTCCATAATACCTGAAATATAGTTATCTTGAGTGCTAATAGCGTTAACATTTAAAGGTACTACTTTATCAACGGTGTTAACATTCGAGGGTGCTACTTTATTGCCTTTAGAAATAATATCATTTACGCTATTTTGCAAAGCTGTCTTGGTTGCGTATTCTACAATACTTTTATTATTTTTTTTAAATTCTTCTATTATAATTTTTTTATTTTTTTCATCAGCTTTGTTATATTTTTCTAATGTTTGTCTGTTGGCTTTTTTCTTAAACTCACTTTCTATAATAAAATCGACATCTTTATTAGTAAATCCGGAATCAGAAAATAGGTGTATTATTAATATAATCATGCCCCATATTAAAAGACCTATAAACAAAACAATTTGAATATATAGAGCTATCATGTATACTTGTACCATATTGATTTATTATATAATAGTATACTATCTGTTAGTTATATCATAAAAAATAAAATAAAATTGAATTATAAACTTCTATATATAACATAGCGTATTCATCTAAGCACACATTTATTACTAAAAATGCCCGTTTCTAAAGGAATCCAAATTAGAGCAAACGACCAAACTGTTATTTCTATATACAATAACATATGTAAAGAATTTATTAATTATAGAAAATTAATTTTAAAAGATGCTGTTTTAGAAAATAAAACTCTTTCAGAAGAAACATTTAAAAAAGGATATATTATTATACAGTGCGAAATCGATTCAGAAAAAAATATAAAAAAAAATGTATTTATGATTTTATACCACTTTATCACTAGCGATAATTTAAAAGCAATGGATATTAAAAAAATGATTCAAATAACTAATGGACTAAATAAGTCAGAAGAACCGTATGATATTATAATAATCACTCAAAATAGTGTAAGTACTCATATTACTAATTTTGTAAAAGAACACCACTCCAAAGAAAAAAATAAAAAGGTAGAAATTGACAAATGTTTATTTGAACACGAAGAGAGCAACTGTAATTGTCAAAGAAATAACATATATCTATACACATATTCAAATTTTATAATTACTATACCTAAACATATTTTAGTACCAGAATATAGATTACTTAATAAAGAAGAAAGAATTAATGTTGTCTCTGGACTAATTACAAAAAAATCAAAGCTACCTAAGATTAAAAAGGCAGACCCTTGCGTAATATGGTCAAATGCAACAACTGGAGATATTTTAGAATTTATCCGAAATGACGAAGTGACAGGAAAATCTGTATATTATAGATTAGTAGTATAAAAAAGTGGATTTTGCTAATATTATCATATAAAAAAAATTGATTTTTGTTTTTTGTTTATATACATCAAACAATTCATAATGTTTTCAGCATTCAGTAAGTTTATGAGTAATATTAAAGATACCATCAAAGCTAATCAAAATGAACAATCTAATGAATCAATTGTATTTAATCCTTTATCTAATATTAGTAGAAATTGCGTTATTTATATTAGAGTTTCTACTGTAGAACAAAACACAGAAGCTCAGCAAGATAAATGTGAAGATTTTTGCTTTAATCATAGACTATTCATTAAAGAAATTGTTATTGAAAAGTGTTCAGCTTATAAATGTCAATCTCAAAAAGGTTTACAAAAAATTATTGAAGAGAATAAAGATATTAACTTAGTGGTATACTCCATAGATAGATTCTCTAGAAATATTTTAAAGGCAAATGAACTTATTAACTCTATGTCAAAAAATAGAATTAATTTAATTTCAGTTAAAGAAAATATTAGTTTAAACACTGCGTTTGGAAAACACGAATTTAGAAAACTAGTAAGCGCTAGTCAACTAGAAGCAGAACTTATTTCTGAAAGAGTAAAGAATAGCGTTTCTTATAGACAGAAAAATGGATTTTATGTCGGACAAGCTCCTTATGGGTATACAGTGTTTAATAAGAAGTTAGCTAGAGATTCGGATGAACAATTAATTATTAAATTTATTCTTACGACTATTAAAAAAAAAACTACTTCTGAAAAATTAAGTAATAATATTATGAAATTATTAAAAAGTCTAAAGATGCAAAATGCTATTGATAATTTCTGCCCTTTGATTATTACTTTAGAAGATGATAATTATGAATATAGACAACTAAATAACAACGAAGTATTTGTACCAACATTTAAATCTTTGTCAGAAATTTTGAATGATTATGGAATTAAAAAAAGAAATAAATTATGGACTGTTTCTTCTCTTAACTATTTAGTCAAACAACAGCTAAAAAATAATCAAAGAGAAATTGAAAACATGAGAGTGTAAATAATTTATAATTATATGCGTATAATTAATATTTTTTTTAATATACAACATTACAAACAAAGATATCACAAATATGAAATCATCAATACTATTTATACTAAGAATTATATGGCTTATTTTATTTGGATTTAGCATCGCGGTGGTTGCTTATTTTCAAGATAAACTTTCATTGTCGGAAAAAATACTAATAATAAGTAGTATATGTATATTTTATATAACACTATTTTATATTTGTCTAAAGACGAGAGAAAAAACAAATGAGTGGGAAGAATCCGCGTTAACTCCTATAGACATAGAATTGATAAAAAATTGATTTTATAAAAGTTATAATACACTATAGACAATATAACTATGGATTCTATCGGGAATGTAAACACGGACTGTTTTGATATAATTACTTCATTTTTAAAAATTGGAGAATATAAACACATTAATAAACAATTTAATTCAAAGGCAAAACTCATAGCATCAAAAATAATATTTAAACAAGTAAGAAAACTACACAGGCAAAGAATATACACAGAAGATAGAATTGATAACATCTTATCTGAATATTTCTTACATAAAGATTTAGATAATATTATTCAAAATAACGGAATAAATATATTGTTATCATACTATAAACAATGTATACCAATTACTAAAAGAAGTATATATAATTGTAAAATTTTAATAAAAGAACAGACAAAATACGTATACGAATATATTAAAGAATATAATAATATTAGTTCTGTCAGGGTAGAATATGATATGTCAGAAGTGTATGAAAATAATTTAGAAATGATAGAACTGCAGATGAAACTGTCTAACTTAAAATTAGAATTCAAAAAAGAATGTTATTCACGCAAAGATAACTTAGAATATATATTTTGCGATAAAATGATAAACGAGAATTTTTCTATAGAGTCTGCCGTATTTTATATAGAAAATATACTTTACATAAATATCATAGATTTTCTAGCGAGTAAGAGAATAAGACTTAATCATTTTTGCGATGAATATATAGTATTCTCATGCATGAGAGATTTATTAGTAGAAATTAAACAAGCATATAGCGATAGATTAAATGTATATAAAAGAAATTTTAATAATTTAGTAAATTATATAGAACCAGAAGTTCTCATAGAAAATATACATATCTTTCAATAACTTCTATACAACATTGAATTAATATTTTTTTATATACATTTAATGCATTAAATATAAAGAATTGTTATTAAAATATTAATTAAAAAAATAAATGGAAGATTGGGCTATTGTTATATTTATAATAGCTTTTGTAATTGTCGTAGGTACACTAGTACTTAAAATGCTTTTTCTTAAACATAATGTAATAATGCCTTTAAACGAACTAGATAGGAAATCTTTATACGAACTAAAGAATTAAATACCACAATTAATCGTAATACAAAGTATATTTTTTTATTTTAATTCTTATAGAAATGAGTGTTAATATATTTTCTTTATACGATAAGTTATTAAATAAATATAAATGTGGGTTAACGTCTCAGCCCGATACTGCACAAAACCTAGTATTATTGAATATAAAAACAGGAAATATTATTTCGGAATACTTTTGCACTAACATAAAACAGTCTATAGAAAAAATAAATGAACATAGTTCAGGCCTGTCAAATAGTTTAGAAGATATGGAAATCTTTATATGTCTAATAATATTTTTAGACAAAGGAAATTATAGATTTAACTATCCAAATGGGAAGTTATATATATCTTTTTCTGGAGTAGAAATAGTGAACAAACCAGAGTTAGGAGACTACGATATAAACACAGGAAGCTACTATGTTTTTATAAATTTTAATAAAATAGCAAAAGATTTACTACAGTCAATAAATTATACATTTATGACACAAATAGACAAGACAGGTTCTTATTTTTCTATAGACTCTAAGTTGTTAAATTGTTCACATTTATCTGATTCTGAAAAAATAAATATAAATTATAAGCTATTGAAACAAGAATGTTCAGCGAACCCGACATCTACTACATGCATAGATTATTATAAAAATAAAATAAATTATAAACCTTCAGCTGAAAGAAATACATATTATGGAAATATGCCAAATAAACTTACAAACTATTTCTTTGGAAATTTAAATTATTTAGACTATTACTCCACAGAAAGACAAAAACAGTACCCATCTTATTCTAGCTGGATAGATTTTAATAACTGTCCTACTAAATGCGGAAAAGGAACTAGAGGGAGAACTAGAATAGAGACTAATATTCTACCTATGCAATTAGGAAAGTCAAATATATTAAGAAAAGAAGAAGTTAATTGCGACATAAATTGCGATAATAATACCTTGTGGGAACATGCATGGACGAAAGCAGCAGAATGCAAAATACAAACAGTGCCGGATTCGTTTAAAAAGGAATTTTCTAATATAAGCACAATAGGTGTAGATGGAACTGGTGGAGATAGTGATATAGAAACTTACAAAGCAAATTTGAACATGAGTAAGTGGACATTAGGTACAGATTCTAAAAGCGGGATAGAATGCTACGGAAGTACATTTGGTGCGAACTATTCTTTTAAAAAAAAAGTAAAATATTATTCAGCAAACGGAGATACATATATGTGGTATAGCGATAAAACATTTGAAATAGTTTATAATGGGGTAAAAGTATATACTACGTCTACTACCGGAACTTATACATCTATGACTTTCAATAATTCTACATGGACTACCGGAAATTCGGCAGGATATCCAAATTTAGCAAAATACCAGTTATTTTTATTGTCTTCAGATAATAAAACAGGAGAAGTTAATTTAACTAGCGAATATTTCAGAAATACTACTTTAACAATTCAGGAAGGAAGATTAGAATGTTCAGAAAGTTCAGTTATAATGTGGTATTTAGGTAGCCCGCTTATATGGAGAAATAATTTAAGAATAACAGCGCCGTTCATATACTCAAGTACATATTCTAAAGACGTATCAAATAATTGCAAAGTATATAATGCAGCAAAGACTAAATATATAAGAGTACATGTCAACGGCGATATTTCTATATATAACAGTAATAATTCAGTTATAACTACATATGCAGGGACTAACTATTCTAAAGTGTATACAGTGTCTACCCCTAAAGGGTCATATTCGGAACAATCTGTTAAAGATATTCTATTTTTAGATAACAAACTTTATATAAAACTAGCTTCGTCTACAAATACATCTGGAGCTAATAGAGATATCGGCGCTGTTAATTCTGCGTTTACTATATTCTTATCTGCTTCTGCATTTGAAAACAAATCAAAAGAGACTATTACTGATATTGTAATTAATTATATTAATTTTGTATTTTTAATAATCTTAATTACAATAGCAGTGATAATATCATACTTCATTTTTAAAAAAAATAAATATGTAAAAGAAAACATTATTAATAAATCTATTTAGTTTTTCTAATCATAAAATTTGTTAAATTATTATTTTTACAAAGAGGCTTTAACTGATATATAACGAACACAAAGAATGATATAAATAGTATAATTATAATTAGCTTAAATGTGAGTGTTGAATATAAAGATACACTTTCTTCTGCGTTATCAAATGAAGATTTTGTATTAATCTTGGTATTAGAAATCAAACTAGATGCTAGATTTTTAGATATATCATTATAATATTTTTTACAGTCTTCAGAAATAATATTATCTCCTTGAGCACAATAACCAGCAACCTTAGAGCCAAACGTACCTACGCTATTTAAATCAGTACTAGTAGCTAAAGTTTTACAATTATTTTTATTCTGCTCTATTGCTTCTTTAGTCTCCAACTCTGTCATAAGGTTAGAATCACTTAAACAATTTTTAGTACGCATAGAAGCTCTGCTTCTTACTATATTTGAATTATTGTCCCATCTACTATATACGCCCTTACATGATGAGTTAGTAAGGTATGGGTCCTTAGTTAAACAATAATCTAAAAATTTATCATTTATAATAGAATTCTCTAATCCTACTTCAGAGCCAGAATTGTTTTTTACATAGTCGTATAATTGATTATTTATATAATCTTCAGTTTTTAGTTTACCAGTAGAGTTCTCAATAGAGCTTAACTCATTGATAGCATAATCATTTTTATATTTTACTAATGATTTTAATAGATTACTATTTACTTCAACACCGCCATTGATATTTCTGTCTACTAACTCATTACAATATTTATCATCAATATTCCATTTTCCATTAGGAGAACATCTGTTAATTATTTCTGTATTCAATAAATCGTATCCAGATAATACCGGACTGCACCACTTAACATCAGTCTCATATCTTTTTTTCCCAGTGCCGTCATCTTTTTTACAGTAATTAGTCATTATTCTATCTTGACTTTCTCTTATCTTTGGATAATTTTGTACATTATCCATTCTATAAATTTTTCCACATATAGTATCATTATTCATATACATAGGAACGTCCCCGGCTTTTGGTTCGCAGAAAGAAACAATAGCAGTTTGTGTGCTTTCGTCAAATAATTTTTCAAAATTTCCATGCAAATCTCTAAGATTAACAAATAAACTATTTAGTTTACTAACATCGCTTACACTCGCAGAACCTAAAGAAGATATTTTATTTTTAAACCACTTCGTCACTTCGGAGTTTACAAACTCCATTAATTCTGAATTCACATCTGGTTTTTTCAAAATAGACAAGTTAATTAAACTTGAACATTTTTCATCGCCAACATACGAATTATTGACAAAACATTTAGCTTTTATTGAATTATTTAAAGTCAGCCCTTCTTTTATTAATTGCTTGCAGTACTCAGAAGTAGTGTAATTATCAGCATTGCAAAAATTAGCATCGGCAGATAACTTCTCAGAATTCAAATTAGATACAAAATTAATAGGTTTATCTGTATATAGAGTAATAGCAGACGCGGTCAAGGTCTGAGAATCTCCAAACTTTCTAATATAAGGAGAAAACATTTCCTCTGACGCCGTAGACTTACTGATATCAAAACTAACACATATAAAATAGTCTCCAGAAGTTAATGTCACGTAGGGAGTCCACCATCCGACAAAACCAGCGCCAGAAGCGGCGCTTTTATTCATAGGTATGCCGTTTACAAAAAATTCACAATCGCCGCTATTATTCATAGCCTCAAGTCTATACTTATCTGTAGTCTTAACAGTCATAATAAAGTACATAAAAATAGTCATCTTTTTACCTAAATCAGTATTAGAATAAGGGATTTGGGACTTATTATAAGTTGCATTGTTAGTATACTGAATGAACATAACTCTATCCTCGGATTTACCAATCACTAGAACTTTAGGATTCTTAGACTCCATAGTAGTTATTAATTTTAGCTGTCTTTCGCTATCTTCAGGCAGCATAGAGCTTAAACAATATGCGGGTACATAGTCTCCTTTAGCATTATCAATTTTCAGACAATTAGATGTGTCTTTTATATACAAAGACATTCCATCATTGTTTTCTGTTCTTTCTACTCCATATTTATTACATTGGTTTCCATTTTTTTCATTATATGCTAAGCACGACGGATCAGCTGCGCAAGAAACTTGAGAATTTAAAGAAGACTTAGCATCGCACTTGATATCAAAGCCTGGAAAGTCCGTGCCATTTTTTACAACAGAAAAAGACATGCTGAACTAAAGATAGAGTATATTTAAATATTTGCTATATAAAGAAAAATAAAAAATTGATTATTTTAATAGTAAGATACTAGATATAACTAAAGCACTATAAATATAATGAATGTAAATACTCTTAAAGATATCTCTAATAAAACTGTAGATATGATTATAGAAAATTCAGAAATTATTAAGGCCATTAATTCGTGTAATGTAGACATCAATAACAGACTAGCTCAACACAAAGAAATTATTACTAAGAATTCAGAAGAAATAGATAAACTTCATATTAAGATTGATTTTACTAATAAGCGGATTGACGACTTTAAGCAAGAAGTTAACAATAGATTTGACGAGACTAATAAGAGAATTGATGATACTAACAAGCGGATTGCCGACTTTAAGCAAGAAGTTAACAATAGATTTGACGAGACTAATAAGAGAATTGATGATACTAACAAGCGAATTGACGACTTTAAGCGAGAAGTTAATAACAGATTTGACGAGACTAACAAACGTATTGATGATACTAATAAAAGAATTGACGAAGTTAATAATAGATTAAACAGAATAGAGAGCAAGATGGACAGAATAGAGAGCAAGATGGACAAGATGTTTGAGATACTGTTAGAAATGTCTAAAAAGTGAATTATATAGCAAACCAGCACTTTGTTTATATTTTTTTAAAATTGATTTTAATATTTCTAGATACTAAAGACATATACAAAGCTATGCCTGCCGTTTGCTCTACGCTAGTTGAAGGTAAGAAATGCGGTAAGCGTGCTTATTTTAACGAAGTAGGAGAGAAAGCTAAATTCTGTGTAGACCATAAAGAAGAGTCTATGATTAACGTAACTAGAGTAACATGTACGTTTGAAACTAACGGAGCTATGTGCGGAAAAAGAGCTATGTTCAAGTCTAAAGAAAATAAATCAGTGTGTGGAGAACATAAGGACGCTGAGAGTGTTAACATTAATCATAAGAAGTGTCTCCACGTGGTAGAAGGTAAAAGAGTATGCGGGAATAGAGCTATCTTTGGGATAGCTTCTAGTAATAACCCTGAATACTGCGATGTTCATAAGATGAAGCACATGGTCAGCTCTAAGGTATGGACTAGCTAGTCTCTGATAAATATAATCATATGTAATAAAATTGTTTTTTTTTATTTATTTCATAAGTAGAAAGACACATTATATTATGCCCCGTATTTGCGCAGTTGTTGACTGTAATAAGCGCGCTGGTTATGGCTGTTTTGAGTCTACAATTTATTGCTTAGAGCACTCATTTGGAGTTATAGTAAATTTTGCTAACATGAACACTAATCTATTTAATCTAACGACTTATAGAATGTGTGAAAAAAGATATTGTAAAGAGTTTGCTGAATATAATTACGACGCAAATAATGCAACAGCTGCCTTCTGCAAGAGTCATATCAATCTAGACATTAGACTGTATAGAACGAAAGCTTTTAAAAAATGTAGTGTGTTGGATTGTAATAATAAATCAGAGTTCGGTCCGGTTGAATCTTCGGCTAGCTTATGCTCTGAATGTAATACAACTTTAGAGTCTAAAGAAAAAATAGAAATTGTTAAACTGGATAAAGTAGCTGAGTTTCAGATATGTGTAGAAAATAAATGTAAAGATGTGGGTACGTTCGGTACTCTAATATCTAAAACACCGTGTCTATGCGAAAAGCACTCTGCCGGTAGTATGTATGATATCAACAATAAGTCTAAGATATGTACTTATACTAATTCTTCTAACAACAAATGCAAAACTAGAGCTAGCTATGGATTTGACGGAGACGCTATGCTTTATTGTAAACAACACATGGAAGACGGAATGATAGATTTGAATGCTAGAAAATGTAGTGTAGACGGATGCAATATTCAACCAGTGTTCGGATTTGAAAACGAAAGAGCTGAACGGTGCTCTACTCATAAAGAAAAGAATATGATAGATGTTCGTAGTATGTTTTGCGAAGTAGATAGTTGTAAAACTCGCGCTTCATTTGGTTTCTATGGACAAGAAAGATGTGCTAAACATAAAGAAGAAGGTATGGCCTTGTCATTTAAAAGCTTAATATGTAGAGAAATTGATTGTAATAAAGTATGTTCTTATGGGTTCATTGGAGAGAGACCTGTTAAATGTATGGAACACAGAGAAGATAATATGATTAACGTTATTAGTTCTAGATGTTCAGAAGATAAATGTGATACAATTGCTTCTTTTGGCTATAAAGAAAATAGAACTAGAGAGAAATGTGCTAGACACAGTCTTGAAGATATGATCGATTTGACTTTAAGATTTTGCGAATTATGTAAATACACTAATCAAAATCAAAAATACAGACCTTATTGTTATACATGCTTTGCTGAATTAAATCCAGACCATGTAAAAGTTATTGAATATAAGACTAGAGAAAACGCTTTTACGTTGAAGTTAAAAGAAATGTACGCAACTGCTGTGTTGGATAAAAGAATTTCTGGCGGATGTAGATACAGACCTGATTTTCTATTAATTCTAGATACTCACGCAGTTATTGTAGAAGTAGATGAAAGACAGCATACCCGTGCTGATTTATATGCTAGAGAGTATGAAGAAATTAGAACACAAAGTATTCGTGAAGCTATTGGCAAACCACTTATTGTTATTAGAATTAACCCTGATAACTACAGAGTTGATGATAGATTAGTAAAAGGCTGTTTTGCTTACAATAGCAGTGGGAAGTTATATATTGTTGAAGAAGAGTATAGTATTAGATTGAATAAGCTATTTGAAACTGTAGACAAATATACAAATGCAGATTTACTAGATGTTGATATGGATTACTTTGAAGAGATATTTCTGTTTTACAATAATTAACTGAGTATTTTATCTTTAGGCTAAATAATTATTTTTTTTTTGTAAGAAAATCTACGCTAATATATAGACCAGTCGTTTATAGTAAATCTAACGTCTAACTAATATTAATAACTAAGCAAAAAATATGTCTAGTGGTGGAGTCTATAGCCTTCTCGCGAATGATGGCAAACAAGATCAAATGCTTATGGCTACTGAGGCTCTCTCTCGTCGTCTAGCTGCTATCCGTCTTGCTCGTAAAGACCTTCCTAACCCGAACCCGACTATTGCTGATATTGAGAAGACACACGTTATCTTCATGAATGCCCACTTCAAGCCTTTCGCTGCTATGGGTTTCGAGTACAACAAGGTTGTTGCTAACAACCCGACTCTTGGTTCAAAGGTTCAATTCTCGCTTCCTCAATTCGGTGATTTCTTCAATGATATGGTTGTCCACGTAAAGGTCAACTCGCCTACGGTTACGCACTCGGGTGCTGCTGTCAACAGTGATGCTGACTGTGCGCTTTTCCGCTGGTGCGACTTTCCTGGTGAGCGTCTCTTCCAAAAGGTTTCGTTCGATGTCAACGGCAACCCTCTCGATGAGTACTACCCTGACACTTACAATGTCCACCGTCAATTCTACGTAAACGAGTCGAAGAAGGTTGGATGGTTCAAAAACATGGGTCAGGAGCTTCCTGTAGATGCTATGTACAAGTATCACGATGATACCCAGAACCCTCTTCGCCCTAAGAATGCTCGTGCTTCGTTCCGTCATTACGATGGCCACCAAACGTACAAACAAACGCACGAAGACCTTGAAATGTTCATCCCTCTTCTTTTCTGGTTCAACACTGACCCTCGCCTCTCGATTCCTTCGGTCTGCATTCCTTACGGTCAGCGATTCATTAACATTGATTTAGCTACTCCTCAGCAGCTTCTTCGTGCTATTATCAACCCCGGTGCGCTTTCGACCTCGAACCTTACAGCTCCTGTTGTTACGACCCCTACTTTTGCTAACTTCGATCTTTACATTAACAACATTTTCGTTCAACCTGATATCCATGACATTTACATTGCTCGTGTTGGCTTCTCGCTTATCCGTGTTCACCGTCGTCAAGTCACGAATGTCAACAAGGCTTCGGACAACATCCATCTTCAATCGCTTAAGTGGCCTATCGAAACTCTTTACATCGGTATCCGCCCTACTGTCAACGTAACGTCGAACTCGGTTGTCACCTCGGTTAACAACCAGAACTCGGTTATTGACCCTAACATGAGCGACTGGCATAAATTCGGCCGTGTCACGGAGACTTCGGTATCGCAAGCTAATGGCGTAACTGGTGCTTCTGCAGGCTACCTTCTCAGCAAGCAAGTCGGACACGTATCGCGTATCAGCATTTCAGCTCAAGGTATCCCTCTATTTAATAACATGCCTAGCAAATTCTTCAACTCGTATGTACCTTTCACCTATGGCGGCTGGAACATCAAAACTCCCGAAGATAACGGACTTTACATGGTATCATTCAACCTTTACCCCGGAACGTACCAACCATCCGGTCATATCAACGTTTCTCGCGCTCGTGAGTTCTACTTCGAGTACACTTCGGACTACGTTCGTTCGGACCGTACCGCTGACCTCGTCGTTAACGCGGTTGCTATCAATTTCCTGCTCATAAGTGATGGCAGTGCCGCACTTCGCTATGCTACCTAAATGGGATGGTACTGCTGCCCAAATACTTATTACATAATGACTGTTCTGCCGTTAGCTTTACGCGACTTAAATGTTATTATTTTTTTGATGAAAAAAATTGAATTCAATATCGTATTTATTCATACTACGTAAATATTTGAAGATATGAGTAAGTTTACAAAAGAAGACGCTATTGAACGTTTAGATAAACTTAACTTTAAGATGGCTGATGATAGTTTATACTTTAATACTAACACTCGTATGCTTATTAAATGTGAGATTCATAATATTGAATGGGAGTCTACAGTTGGGGACGCGTATCGTAAAGCTAAGTATTGCGATGAATGTCGCAAAATAGATGGAGACTGGAAAGAAGTCGCTAGACAAAATAAGTATGATGTTTTAAGCGAAAACGGCAATAATGCTACGTCTCAATGCGAATTAAAGCATGCTTCTTGAACAACAAAAAAGGCAATATCAAATTTACGCTACCTAGGCGATTTACTATGTCACTGCTGCACAATTTACATATCACTTGATGACGTTTATGCAGTTAGCTATACGCGACATAGACTTTATTTTTTTTGCTTAATGATATCCGACAATCAATAAGAATTTTCTTAGTGGTGCCTATAAACAACTTAAATATTTTAAATTGGCTAAAACTCTTTTTAAGAAATCTATCACCCCCCCGGGGGGGTAATGAGAAATTCTATTTCCGATTATAAGGAAATAGAATTTTTGTATTAAAAACAAACAACTAATATTTCAATAGAAGACAACATGAATTCTTTCTTAACATTTCTCTCTGACAGCAGTTTAGATTTTAACAAAATATATGTAGATAAATTTTATCATAGTATTTGTGATAAAAAATGGATATTAGTTGATTTAGAAGTATTAAAATGGATTGGGTATGAATCTCTAAATAAAGAATATAAGAACAAGCAAAAATATTTAGACATGGTTTCTTCAAATTTTGATAAAGAAAAAGATTTTAAATTACTTAGTTCTGTTGAGTTTAACAATTTAGATACAGAAACAATCAATATTATTTTTAAAACAGACATATCTACAAATGGCAACAAAACGCAGTATTTAATTATTAGCCCTCGTTGCTTTAAAGAAAGTCTGCTGATGCTTAAGACTGATAAAGCTTCTGTTATTAGAAAATATTATCTAGACTTAGAAGAATATTTTAACAAATACGTAGAATATACCACAAACGTTACTATTGCCAAGTTGAAAGAAGAAAATGAAAAGCTAAAGAATCAATCGGTTTTGACTGTGAATTATCTCGAAAGCTATAAACCTGTTCAGCAAAATTCATATGTATATGTAATTTCTAGCAAACATTATATTGCTAACAACGTGTTTAAAATAGGACATACTAAATATTTAAATGACCGTGTAAAAAGTTATAAAACCGGCAGACATTCTGGTGATAACTTAGAGTTAATTTTCAGTATGAAAGTTGTAGATGGTAAAAGCGCTGAACAATATATATTTTCTAAAATTGAACAGTTTAGAGAAACAAATGAAATGTACTGTATCAATTATTATATGCTAATGGAAATTATGAATGAATTTAAGCGGGCGGAAGATGAGAACACAAATAGAATGAATTCTATTATTTCTAAATACGAGCCTAAAGAAATTAAAGAAATTGATATGTCTTCTTCATTTGAAGAAATTGTACAAAAAGCAAACGAAGATGCAGGACTCAAGTATGCAAAAAGTTACATACCTCCTGTTTCCACGCAATTCAAAAAAATTAATTCAGCTAAGCATTTAACTACAGAGTCAGTAAATGATTTGTTTGAATCTGTAAACTTATGTTTAGAAAAAGAATATACAGGTAGCGTTGATGAATCTCAGAACTGGCGATGCCTAAATGTGTTAGAACATACATTTACATGTAAGTATGAACATGCTAGACGTGAATATCTGTTAGAAGGTAAGGGCTGTCCGTTTTGCAGAAAACAACAAGTGCTAGATAAGATTAAATGGTTTACTTACAAAGATAAGTCACACGAGTATATTTGTTCTTACGACTCATTTGAAGAATTGAAAGAAAAGAATTATCACTTAAGTGAAAGCAACATCAAGATTATCAAAAATATTGTAAGAGAAGAAAGATGGCTAACTCCGGTTGAAGGTGTGGTTTATTCTATTTTGTCGCCAGAAAATAATACACTGGGCCTGAATAAACAGCTGACTGACAAAGAACAATTCATCATTCAGACGCTTGGTATTAATTATAAACTTATGAAACAACGCATTTTTAAGACTAAGTACAATTATGTGTTGGCTGTAGATGAAAAAAATAAGAAAGTGTATTTCGGTGAGTCTATGACTAAGTTAAGCACTGAGCTTACTTATGTCGGCGGTAGTCAGCGGCTAAATAGGAAAACAATTTCTAAATATGTAGATTCGAATTCGGAATACGCCGGCTATATATTTATGTCTGGAGACGATAACGTAATTGCTATCTACGTTGAAAAAAAGTATACTGTAAATCGTCTATAGAATATAAAATTGAAATTTATTAGCTATTATTATAAATAAAGGTCATCTAATAATGAGAAGCGAGATGGATGACGTAGCAGATAAGCGAAACGCTAAATATTTAGGAGAGACTAGTGACGGAAAGACAAAGTGGGTGATTGTAGTGTTTATAAGAAATTATAAAGACATATGAAAATCTGCTGAGTTCTTCTAAAGATTAGCATTAAACACGCTAATAACGTTTATATTATTGACTCAATCGGAGTGAATACTATAAAAGATTTATGTAAAGAAAATATCGAAGAGATGAAAAAGAAAGACAAAGAGATGAAAAAGAAAGATGAAACTATCAGAGTATTAATTCATAAGAATGAAATTAAAAATAATAAGATTAAAGAGTTAAAAAAACAAATTCAAAATTATGAACGTAAAGAATCTAATTATAATAAGTTTAATTTAATTAAAAAACCAAGCTCTCTTATCCAAAGAAAAAATGCGTCAAAATCTAAATAATCTTAATTGTTAGATTTATTTTTTTATTTGTAATATTTTATATTCAAAAAAAATATACTCCTGTCCGGGTACGATCCGGAAACCTTAGCGTCATAAGCACTACGCTCTGCCAATTGAGCTACAGGAGCATTATACTTATATATATAATAAACTTTAATACAAAATTAAATTATGTTGTATATTATCATATAATTCTACTAATCATAGCTATTTAATAGATGAAATCAACAATAATTTTTCAAATGTATTTATATCTACATATTTTGAGTTAACAATTAAGAAGGCATATTTTTAAACATGTATATCTTTTTTAGTATGCATAAGTTATTAATCATTTTATTATCTTTATGATATATAGGAATCTACAATAAAAGCCATAATAGAATTAATCAACAATAATTTTTCAAATGTATTTATATTTTCATAAATCAGTTTAATAATAAAGTAATATTAGTAAAATAAATAACATAACACCTAAAAAGTCGCCATTGGTATCTTTGATTTCTTCTATTATGGCTTTTATTGTAGATTCCTATATAGTATATAGAAAAATAATGAAGAGTGCTACAATTAAAAGTTATTAAACCAATTAATTCGTTAAATAATATTTTCTATAGACTATAATTTAAAAAAAATAGTTGATTTTGCATAATCTAATTACTCACAAATCAACAACTCAAGAAGAAGATGAACAAGCTTAACTACGACGTAAACAACTACATCCTTGACCTTGCTGACTACAACACGACCATCAAGAACTACTTTACCAAGCACGTACTTACTCAGATTGACAAGACGGCTGTGTTTTTGGTCAACCCGGAATGCAGCTGGTGCTTTCTTCGCGAGTGCCTTATGAAGGCCCAACAGAAGTTCTTGAAAAATGGAAGACAGGTGCTTTATTGCGCATGTTGTTTCTGTCCGGAGCCCACTGGAGAGCTTAGGTTGGTTAGCGCACATAGCGCATCCCAGCAGTGGCGGCGTTCATACATTGTGTTGAAGGAGCTAGGTTATGACGCTTGGATTGAATCAGTCTACTCTCCGAGACTGTGCAATCTTTCAAGCATGGATACCACAGGAATGAGATGCGCTGTTCTAGCTGCTTTCTACAACAGGTGGAATGAAGACCTGCACGAAAGAGCGCTCCCTTTGATGCGAAAGCTCATTAGGTCAGGCATTTGCTTGGATGTCGTAGAGCGGTCTACACAACTCCCAGACCTGTTCTTACATTAGTAAGAAAAACTGGAACTTCAGCAAAACGTATAATACGTTTAAGAAGTATAAAAAGCCATACGATGCTTATGTATGTAAAAATAGCAGTTCTTGAAAAATAAATATTAGATTTTGTCTATCATATCTTTTATTTATTTTTTTTTAATACGTGTAAAATAAATATGTATTGAAGACTATGTTATATCTAAGTATAATCTTCTGTAGCTCAGTTGGTTAGAGCACTAGGCTGTTAACCTAGGGGTCGTCAGTTCGAATCTGACCAGAAGAGTTTATTTTTTTTTTGAATTTAAATAGTTATTCAAGATTAAATCTAAAGATAAATTAAAAAAAAAATAAATGCTGAAAGTTTTAAATATAAACCCATTTAGATAAAATCAACACACTGAGCATTGAATATTTTAAATCTAGATATATCATGTTTAATTTCTTTCCGCTTTATTTTTTTTTCTTTGGTTAGCATATTCTTAGCTCTTTTAGTCAAAACTTTAGCTGTAAACACGCAAGGTGCGGAACTGCGCATGGCAGTATCTGGGCATAAAGATAAGTTATCTGAGTATAACTTTTTAAAATTATGCATATCTCTAGTCATTATGTTTAATTTTTCGTATTTATTATTACCGTCAAATATAGAGTTAAACTCTTTTTCTTTAATATGTCTATAAGTCCTGCTAGATTTTGTAATTTGCTCCATTGTATATATATAAAAAATACAAAATCAATTTTTTTTTGTATACTAAGATATTTTAGTCTATAGAAAGATAAAATAAAATATATATCATATCATATATTCTAAGTATAACATAGTTAATAATGTCTACTTTAGATTATTCTACATGTAAGATTGCCACGGATAGCACAGTCGGCCCGTATGTAAAAGGCGATTGTATAACAAATACAGACTCCGTGAACGATTATGAAAAATCTAAACTTATAAAAACTTTAGAGCTAAACAACCCTAGGACACTTATAATTTCTAAAGACGGATTAACTGGTAAAATTATATATGTTTTATATTCTAAAGACACTCCTAGAAGTTCAGGTTATAGTTTACCATATGCTAAAACTAATCCGCATCAAATAATATATAAATATTTTATAGTATCTATAACGACTGAAGACATTTATAGATTTGAAGTATATGATATATATGACTCAAAAAATGCAACTTTCTATATAAATGGTATACCTCTAGAGTCTAAATTAACTTTAACCGGAGATGCAGCAAATAGAAGAATAGAAGCAAGTGCTAGATTAACCACCGGAGACTATTTTATATGTCTTGAGACAGTAAGTAAGGACGTTGCAAGTCAATCATCAGGTACTTTTACTATTCAGGATATGCGAAATGTAGCAAACAGAAGAGATGCTTTTATACCTGGAGTAGAAACTTATGTTACAAAACCTATAAATTTCTATACTCAAGCTAACAGTAAATATGCAGATACTCTTAGTACAGTATGTACTCCTGATAATTATTTAACTTCTGACTACTGTAAAGATTTGATTAAAACTGGAAATACGCTAAATGAAACCGTGCTAAGTAAATGTATGACTAATGTAAACGGAACTTTAGTTTTTAGCGGAAACGATACATGCTCTAATGTAATTGACAGTGTTCTAAATAAAAGCGCAGACATAAATACTAATCTGTCTACCGATATTTACAAAGCCGTGGAAAATTGGTTTACTGGGAAGATAAGTTCTTCTACAAATCTAGGTTCTATGTCTATAGAAGAATTAGCTAAGTTAAACTATTTATTTGATAAATTAAAATCATACAATGATTTTGTACCTAGCTTAGATAAACAGTCTACGAGAATAGAATTAGCTAAATACTGCGAATCTAAAGCTGGCGATGTGTTTAGTATAGCCGATGATAATTCTTTATGCGGAAAAATTTACAATGACACTTCTTTGGTAAACTATAATAATCCTAAGCTAACTAATAATACAGCACTTGCTACTGAAATTGGAAACTCTAAAGAAAAATTAAAATTAAACTACTGCTATAAACCCCAGTCAGACGGCACGTATAGATTTCAATCTGACCCTTTATGTGCAGAAGAAATAAAAACAAATAATTTCTTAAATGATAAAATCGTAGAAAGATGTACTTACGCAGGTGTTGCTCCTTTTGAAGAAAAATATTGTTATGATTTACTTAAACAAAATATAAATTCAGAAACTATTACTGGAGAAAAACCAGCTACCAACACTGACCTTAGACTAAAATTAAGAAAAGCAGCTAACGATTTCGCTATAAAAGAGACTAAAAATATATCGCCGACTACTCAAAGAAATGGTCAATTGCTAAATGGTAAATTAATTTCTGAAGACTATATAACAAACTGGTACACTAAACAGGCCGATAGAAATGAAACGGAATTATTAAATGATAATTATTTAGATTATTGTTTTAACAGCGACCCGAACCTAAACAAAACTTCATGCGGGCCATTATATAAAGCATTCAGCAATAATACAAAGGTTATTAGAAATAGAGCTAAAATGAGAAATAAAAATTGTATGAGTGAAGATAGATTAATTACAAATATAAGTACGCAAGAGTCTATAGATAAAAATGAAAATAATTGTTTTGAGTTAGCTAATGGTAATTTGCATAATCAATATACCTTTAAAGATGCTATGAATAATTTTTGTACCAAACCCGAAAACGTCGTTAAACCAGAATGCAACCAATATTATCAAACAGCTCCTGCTAAATTCTTAAAAAATTTAGCTAATAATACAGCTGTGTCTGCTTTTGGTAATAAAGAAGGATTTGAAGACGGGGTGGCCGAAGCACACTCTGAGATTGTATACGCGGAGCCGACTATTAATTTTGAATTTATTTTATATATTTTGCTGGCATTAGTAATAGTATGCGTTTTTGTATATTTTCTTTCGACTAAAATAAATAATAAATCAAAGCAATCAAATTTTATTAATAATCAGATTTAAAAAACTAACATAAAGCTATTAACTATGCATTTAATTATATTAATTTCTTATATAAAAAAAATAAGTTAGTCATACTTATTATAATTATTTATTTAAATTTATAGAATCTAACTTTTGGATATACTACACTAAATGTCGGTTTATACTGAATTCTTGCAAACCTAAATCTGAATACAAATTACTCATAGTCATACTTATATTGTCTTTAGAAAGTTTATGAAATAAAATACAAATAATGTGTCTGGCATAAGTTAGATTTTAATAAAATTAAATTCTTTTTAGAAACATAATAATATATATTTATAGACAACTTGCCCGAGGGGTCTAAGGGGCTAGTCTCAAGTACTAGTGTGTTCGCACGCGCGGGTTCAAATCCCGCAGTTGTCATTTTTTTTGACTAAAATATATCACCCAATCTAATTAATTATAAAAAATTGATTTTAACATTTACATATAAGTATAAAGATACATAAGAAAGTCATGTTTAAGCAGTTTACTCGTAAGTTTAGCTCTAATATTAAAACAACATATTCGCCTAAAGAATATATCAATTTATATATCAATAATTCTAAAGATTCATTAAACAGAGAACTAGATATGCAAAATAAAATAATTGTTAGCACAGCAACATTGTTATTTACAGGGCTCAGCGGATTATATTTATACACAGACAAAAGATTTGAACAAGTTGACAAAAGATTTGAACATTTAGAATCTGAAGTTAAAGATATTAAGAATACACTTAATGATATATTAATTGCTATTAGAAAAAAATAAAGATACTAAGATTACGATAAGTTGAATAATTTATCTAAAGACTAAGTAAATTACTTATATTAAAAATTGATTTTATTTTTTTTTAGTATAGAGATAACATGAGTAATCAGTCAAGTAGCGATGAATTATTTATTACTAGAAAAATTTATGCTATTAGATGCAATTTAGATAATATTATTTATTATATTGGAAGTACTAAGAATAGCCTACAAAGGAGAATGAATCGTCATTTAGTAGGATATAAAAGATATACTATAAAAGATGATAAAAGAATGTAATATTTGTAATTTTAACTCAGATGTCACAAAAGAGTATGATTTTCATGTATTGTCTAAAGAACATATAATAAAATCAGGAGAAGAATATAAACCAGCATTCAAATGCGATTTATGTAATTATTCTAACAACTTAGAAAAAATTATAAAAAGCATATTAAAACTGTTTCTCATTTAGCAAAAATGACAAAGACAGGTCTTACTATTGCTGAAAGCAAGATAGAATATAAATATACATGCGATGAATGTAAATTTAAATCTGACGATAGAACGCAGTATAATAAACACTTAATTTGCAAATCTCATTGCGATGTTTGTGATTGTGGATTTATTGACATATGAATAATAGTAGGAATAGTCGAGAGGTCTAGAAATCAAAAAAAAATACCCACGGTGGGATTCGAACCCACAAAGTCCACGCTCTTTAGAAGAGAGGCATGCATCCATTACACCGCGCGGGCATACTAATATATCAATCAATTCTCTAATATATTTTTCTAAACTACACATATCACTACTAGTTATATTTTTTTCTTCTCGTTTTTCTAAATACGTTTCACTAAAAAAGCAAAAACCACACACAACACCACTGTATGTATTTTTTCTTTTTTCTCACTTCTCTCTGACTCCCAGTTCAGCCCTTACTCTTCTTCCAGTCCAGCCCAGCTGAACACGTCCATTCGCTGCTTCCAGTTAGCCATGGCTTTTTCAAAGTCAGCCGGTTTGAAGCGTTGAAAATCCATGTAGTCCATGTCTCTGAACACCACGTGAATCCACGACTCACCTGAACTCTTCAGCTCTTGGTAGCTGCACTCCTTGACTTCCTTGTGGTAGTAGCAAATCTCCTCGTAAGCATAGCAGTTCGGGCAAGGACCGGCTGTGTCAAATCCGCACTCTCGCATACCCTTCTCGATGAAGACAAGCACCTCTCGCTGAAAATAGCGTCGGGTAGTCTCCTTCGGGCTAGACCAGACGATGTCAAAGTCCAGATAGCGGTTAGCAATTGCTGTGCGTACGTCGTAAACTCTCATCGGGTGACACATTGTTGGCTAAGATTTGAATGTCTTAACATTTATATATAAAAAAATCAACTATTTTATGAAGTTATTAGTATAAAGAAAATAAAATGTAGTGCATGTAATTATGGCACTGACATTAAATCTAATTTTGTAAAACATTCAAAGACATTAAAACATGAAGATAAAATATGCAAAAATTGTTTTAAATCTTTTGCGTGTAAAAGAAATACGAACAGACATATGAAAATTTGTAAAATAAATTATAATATAAAATCAATCTAAAAAATATTAAACATTAATCTGTATTTAATATAAACGTATTTTTTTTAACTTTTCTAGTGGTGGCGTATGTATGAAAATTATGAGACGACCAGCTAGCTTTTTTCTAGAAAATATACCCCCCCCCCCGACAGAAATACCTAAAAACAGGTAAAATATTAAAAAATGATTCTTATATTAATAAAACCATGATTTGTATACATTTGTATAATACTAGCTGCGGAATCTAATGGAATTTTCATACCTGATATGGAATTTAAGTAAAATTAAAGATATATTTATATTTATTAATTTTTAATTTTACGACGTCTATATTTATAATTTTTTAGAGATTATTTATATAATACCTGCATCGCACTCAAGTGCACCTAGTCTATACCTATAAATATAAATTGAATATATGATAATATTTTATATAAAATGTACGATTGTCAGAGCTGTGATTTTTCTAGTAAATATTTAAATGATTATCGTAGACATTTAAAGTCAAAGAAACATCTATCTAAATGCAATGATACTAAGACTTGTTATAAATGTCTAAAAAATTATTCTAACATTGGAAATCTTAATAAACATTTAAAATCATGTAACGTTGATTTATGCTCTAAAAAAATAAATATTAATTCAGAAAATAATAATGGCGTAGTTAGCATTGGAGATAACAATAACAACATTAACATCAACATTGATAACTTAAATATTAATATCCCAAATCTAGAAAATGTTAGCGAAGAATATAGAAAATATTATATGATGACTCTCCCAGAGCTTGTAGAAAAATCAATAAGTGATTTTGTGACTAAAGAGATGAATCGTCAGCTTTTATATGAAAAATGTGATTTTATGCAATTTGCTCATTACTTTACTTCTGATATTTTAGTTCAACATTGCATTAAATACGGCTCTAACTCTTGTGACAAATGCATTCGTAAAAACGGCACTCATGATAGAAAAGACCCTATTATTGAATATTGTAAAGAACACAAGTTAACTCATAAAGACGCTATTAGAGTTTTAATTCAAAATCTAACTAGAAATCATAAAAAAAATATTTGCATTACTAGTTTAAAACAGTACGATAATGATGATGGTAAAATTTTGATTAAGCATAAGGATTTATTATTTAGTCTTGGTATCTTAAACTCATTTCTAGAACAATGCACACATGCTAATTTAATTAATTTTGATAAAGATGTTGAAATTGACCAGCAAGATGTTTTAGATTTATATGAAGCATTTTTTAAGAATTTTGAAAAGAGTGTTATTGCTAATAAAAATAAGTTTAATAGGAGATAATTTATCTATAGACTAATTAAAAACGAATGGAGAAAAAATTGATTTTATTTTTTTGAATATATTAATAATCAATATGTACAAAGTAGTCAACGCTGATATTAAAGAAATTAACTTAAAAAATGCAGGCGGTATATATTCTAGAGACTTATTTATTTATACTATGAACTTACAAACGTTAACAGGTTCTATTATATTTGATAGTATGCGAATTGTTTATCTATTTGCTAAAAGTAGTAATCATGTTATATTTAGATTTATTAATATGAATAAATATTGTAGAAAAGACTTTCGTAAATATTCTGATAGTTATACACAAATTGATTTATACCCAAATATTAATATAATGAAAATTAGTATATTTGCATATTTTATAACTGGCGATGAGTCGTCTAAAGAAATAATTGAAGTGTTAGAGTTTGATATAACAAAATGCATAAATATTCAACGATTTCTACATTTTCTATATACTAAATACAAACCAGCTTTAGATACACCAATTGCTAGAATTTAAAATAATAATGACGACTGTGTGAGAAATAGAAAGTAAGAATTTCGTACTATTGAACATATTAAGCTTTATTTATTTAGATAAATGTGTTAATCAATTTTAAATCTATTTAGATATTATTGAACAATATAATGAATAGTCATATACAAGCAATTGAATATGTTAGTATCTCGTAATTTTATCAAAAGTTTAAACAAAAGCTTATATAATAATTTTAAATATCAAAGCGTCCGAAATTTATACTTCGGTGGAGAAGATGTTATTATTTCTAAAGACGATAATGTAAATAATGATAATGTAAATAATGATAAATTAAATAATGATAATTCTGAAAATAATAAAGATAAAGAATCAGAAATTATTTATTTCTATGAAATTTAATTAAAATATTTATATGATATAATATTTTTTTTAATATACAGATTTCAGAAAATTATATAATCAATCATGACAACTTATAATAAAACTATCAAAAATAATCAATCAAATTTAAAAGGAATGTATGGCATAGCTTATAGTTGTTCGACTAGAGAAAACACATATTGCGACGATTGGTTTACTAATCGGTATTCTAACATATATAAGCACAATAATCAAAGAAATCTAAAATTAGTTAAGCAATTGGGTTTTAATCATATTAGAACTTATTATTTAAAACCAGAAGAAAACCATAATGAATTTCTACAACATTGTTCTGAGTTAAATTTATCTATAGAGATAGGTATATCTAACGATTTATTACAATCTAGAGATTTTAAATCTATTACTAAGATAGTAAACTCTACTAAATCGTTTAGCTGTGTAAAGATATATACAGTTGGAAATGAATATTTTGGCAATACTTCAGATATTATCTTTGGGCTAGATTTAATTTATTCTTTAGACAATAATAAATATTTAATGCATTCATCTATATTTGACGAGGGTTTCTATTCTGCTAAAAAAATAGTAAACGCATTATCTAAAAAATCAGGAATATTAGATAGATATATAGTTAGCGTAAATATGTATTTTTATAATAATAGAGCTGAATCTCATGGAGACATTGTGCAGAATGTAGTTAGAGATTTTTATAATGATAGTATCTTAAGAAATAACTATTTAATTATATCTGAATTCGGAAATAATAGTAGAAAAAATGGAGAGCAATATAATTCTTTATGGAATTTTTCATTTGGTAATTTAGAATGTTTAAAAAAATATGAAAAATATTTAGGATATTGTCTCTTTGGATTTGTAAATGAAAGTTGGAAAGGAACTGGACAAGGGGAAGATAATTACGGAATTTTAGAAGAAAATGGAGATAAAAAAAATGGATATTATGCTATAGAAAACTTTAAAAATATAGAAGAATTTAGAAAATATATTAGATAGAATTATCATTTTCTAAGTTTATAACTAAAGTTGTCTGGATTAATTACAATTCTTTGGTCAATTAAATTATTAAATATATTTTCTTCAGAGTTTTGTATAAAATTATTATTTTTTGTAATTATATCTTTTAACTCATTAATTCTTGTATTGATAATATTTATATCATTTGTCAAATTAACGACTTCGGAAGTATAACCTCTATAATCATTATAACTTTGGCTAGAGTTTCTAATACTTAATATAATATCTTTTCTAGAAGAAGTGAAATCTCCGACGTATACCGGTCTGAATAAATACGCACCTGCTTGTCTACCATTAAAGTAATCTCTAGTGTGGTTTTTTAAGTAATTAAGATTATTTAAATATTTTATCATAGTATAAAATTGACAGTTAGAACCTTCATAATGAGGAACTGCACATGCAAAAATAACAACTTTCATTTATTTCTTTAGACTGTCTTAGTATATAGAAATAATAAAAATCAATTTTTTTAATAGTTAACATATAAAATTACATTACATAATGCTATACTTATATGCGAGACAAAATGAAAATAATGTTTAGATGAATTGTTATATTTTTTTTGTAAAAAATATAATATAGATGCAAATAGCATTAAATAAAGAGCTAAACTATTATTAGTTTTTACAAATAATATTAAGTTATAAGCAAAGCAAATATACATAGTAAATCTATCTAAATACATTAGTATTGCATTTGTATTTGCATGATTTAATAATGAAGTTAATAATCCGATTGAGTATAAAATAATTAAAATATTTTTACTATTATTGTAATAAATAATAAAGAAAAATAAATGAATGCATAGACTAATATAAGTAGATTTTAGCAAAAAATAATATCATTTCTTAAAAGAGATGATAGCCTGTTTGAGTTACTATCAGGCTTTAAATAAAGGAATGTTTATAGAAGCGTATGTTTCTGTAGGTTTCAAGTAACGGTGGGAGTTGTTGAAGATGACATTAGTTTAAAAGACTTAGTTAAAATTACTAGTAAATATCTGAAAAGTTGGTTCTAAATATATAAATTAGTAATTTTCAGATTTATTTTTTTATTTAAAATTTTTATACTATAATTATTTAATGATTGGTCAAGAAGAAAGAATTATCAATAATATTTTGTCTACTTCGGAAGACGAATATAAAATTCATATTGACTATGCTACAATAACTAATTTAGATTCTGGTGAGACAAATATTCTAATATTGGAACGAACAGGAGTTAGCATAGATGGCAGATTTAGAGCATTTAGAGAATATGTTTTCTTTATTCAAAATAATTTAATTCAGCATTCAGGTTCATGTGTTTCTACGTATAATTTAGTTATAAATAGTAATCATGTTAGGTTAGAAAAAAACGGCGTTATAAAGCACGCTGTCATATTAGACAATGTTTTGACTGAATTAACTGAAGAAGAAGCCGCTGTAAATATAAATCGTAATGATATACCTTTGTTTGAAAACACACCTCGTAGGCCAGATGTTGATCAAACTAGTTTATCTTCTCTATCTAAAGATAGTCAAAACGTACATGATAGCACTATTGTTAGCAAATTTAAATTTGTGTATGCTAAAATTATTGAACTGATTAAAAGAAATACCCCGATTAGCAATCTGTTTGATATTTCTTTAGACTACTGTAAAACTCTGTTAAAAGATAAATATAGAAATAAAAAATCTGAGTCTAAAGAAAAATTAAATAGAGTTTTACAATATATTATTCAACAAAATGGTTATATCTATAATCTACAAAGCAACGAAACTCAAATATTAAGAAATATTGTTTTATATATATTACAATGTGTTAACTCTGAAAATCAAGACGATGTATTTGTATTGTTATGTGATAATTTGGTGGATTGTATAGAATACGATAATATAGTCTGTTTAACAGGAAGAGTAAGTAGAATATTAAATTCTGTTGAATATTTAATTGATATTCATTTAAGTATGACTGAAAAATATCCTTTTGTTGAAGATGCTAAAGAAGATATGTTAAAGATTGCTATGAAAATGTTTAATAATGAGAAGAAATTAGAAGAAATTTATAAAAAAATAATAGAAGAATTTAAGCATTTAGATAAAGATAAAATAACAGCAGAGATAGATAGCTGGGGCTTGGATACTTTATATTAATTATAATTTCTATAGACATGTTAAAATAATATATAAAATTAGTAAAAGAAAAAATTGATTTTTTTTTGTTATAGATATATTCAAAGTATTTAGAAAGTCATGAAATGTTCTAGCTGTTCTGACAAAAAAGCTTATTATAATTTCAAAGGTATGAAAGCTGAGTTTTGCGGAATTTGCAGAAAGAAAGATATGATTAATACTTATTCTAAAAAATGCGTTAAATGTTTAGACAAACTACCTTCGTACAACTATAACAGCTTAAGACCTAAATATTGTTCAGACTGCAAAGATTTAGACATGATTAATGTAGTTAATAAACTTTGTAATATCTGTAATATACGCAGAGCTTCGTTTTCTAAGAATTCTAAGTCTCCTGAAATATGCAAACAGTGCTGTATTAATAAATATAAAGACAAAGAAATAATTTCTAAATTTTCTAATAGAGTGGCTAAGAAATGTATTGAATGTAATATTAATTTAGCTAGATATAATGTACCAAATGAAAAAAATAAAGCATTATATTGCAAAAAATGCACACATACTAAAGAAAATAAAAAAGAATTTATAGAAGTTAGAAAAATAGTAAATATGTGTATTCTATGCAATAACACTAAAGCAACGAGAGGAGAATTTGGTATTATTAAATATTGCAAACAGTGTGCTGATATTGTTAACCCCGAACTTAAAGATATTAGAAATAAAAAATGTAATTTATGCAATATTAGAAGAGCTAACCAGAAATACAATAGTTCGTGCGCTACTTGTTTTCATCTAAATGCTTAAAATATTAAAAAATTGATTTATTTTTTTGATTATATCTAATAGATAGAATGAATAACGCTAAACTAGCATCTAACTCAAAATCTAATAATATATTGAAAGAATTAAATGAAAAATATATGATTATTTCATTGTCATATAATATTAGATTTAATAAAGAAAGTCTTAGAAAAAATGTATTAGAATTGTTTAAAACAATTAATGAAGGAAATGATATTGAAAATATTAAATATTTTAGATTAAATTTAGTTAATATATTTAATTTCTATGTTAGAGAAAATGAAAATGAATTTAGATTAGATAGCATGTCAGAATATGTAGTAGATAACTATGTTTTAAAAAAGTATCAAACAATATACGAAAATGCATGTAAAAGCTAATAACTATGAAGAATTATATACTTATATCTTTATTCTATCAAGTATGATTATAATGATAATCTTTGGCTAGACTTATTTATATATTAAAATTGATTTCTTTTTTTTTATTATAAAAAAGATGACCCAAATAACAAAGACAGATGCATATTTTTGCTTTAATAATATAACAAACTCTTTAATTAATACAAAATGTAAGATTATTGGGTTTGATTTAGATTATACGCTTATAAAGCCGGCTTCTGGTAAAAAGTTCTCTAAAGATGAAAATGACTGGGAATTTATGTTTAAGCAGTCTGGTGTAGTTATAAATAAATTACAAAATATTGCAAATATTAAAGATGACGATTTTAACTATATTATCTTTATTCTAACAAATCAAAATGTTAAAGATATTTCTAAATCTTTTAATAAATGTAAAAATGTATATTTAGAACTTTTACAGAAAATAAAAAATATAAATCTAGTAATGTTTGGTGCTGTATTGGATGACTATAACAGGAAGCCTCGTTTAGGCAGTTTGGAATATTTAAAACAATTAGTAAAATTCGACAAATCAGAAATGTTATACGTCGGAGATGCATGTGGGCGAAAAGAAGATTTCAGCGATACTGACTTAAAGTTTGCGATAAATGCCGGCTGTGAGTTTAAGACACCGGAAGACTTCTTTTTAGAGAATAAAGAAAAATTAATTATGCCTGAGTGTATATTTAAACATAGGAATGTTGAAGATATTAATGACTTATGTGATAATATCTTTAGACTATTTAAAACAAAAGTAAAAGTAATTGTATTTATTGGAGCGCCTGCTAGCGGCAAAACTTATTTATCAAAAAAACTTATAGAGAAAAATTTAAACTCTGGAATTATAATTAGTCAAGATAATTTAAAAACTTTTGCTAAATGTGAAAAAGAGTTTCATAAAAATATTCATACTAATAATCTTATTATAATTGATAACACTAATAGAGATAAGAGTACTAGAAATAAATGGGTAAAAATATTTGATAAATACAATTACAACTCAATATGTTTAGAATTTAAATTTATTTATCTAAAGACTAATAAAGAAAAAAGTTTACACTGTCTGGCATATAGAAATTATAAAAGAGCTTTAATAGATAAGGCAACTATGAGTAAAATGGCCGTTAATATGTTTTACTCTAAATTTGAAACCCCTAATATTAATGAGTTTGGTAGAGATAATCTAGTAATTATAGATAATCTAGTAATTATAGATAAATTTATAGAAAGATTTAGACCAAATATGAACGATTCGGATTATAAAGAATTCTGTTTACATTGGACATAAAATAAAAAAAATGATTTTATTTTTTTCTATAATAGAAGAGACTAAACGAATGATTTGCATACTTCGCTTCAGCTATTATTTGTTAGAAGATAATAAAGTTCATTTAACTAAAAAAAGTAAACTAACAGTGGTTTCTTCAATTCATATATTTCTATATTCTAATTCAAATGATATTATTAAGTATTTAGAAAATATATATAATAAATCAAGTTCTTTTTATTTTAAGTCAAGCTATGAGATATTATCTATAGTCAGAGGAAATCAAGTAGTTGCTTCTATGATATTTAATAACTTAAAATCTAGACGAGTAGTCAAATTTAATAAAGAAGTAGTTTGTTTTAAGAACATCGGAATTATTGAGTATAAAGAAAGTATTGAATTTGATTATCTTATAACAAAAAATAATTTATCTGACTTGAATAATATTTTGTTAAAAAAATTAACTCAGTTAAATAATTATGTAAATATGATAAATGCTAAACTAATGGCAGCATATAGTGTTCATATAAATAGAACTAAAAAAATAGAAGAATCTATAACTAAAGAAATCTTGACTGCTGATTTATATGAGATTATAAATAATTTTGAGTATCAACTAATTGAGTCTAAAGACTTAATATTGACATATACTTTATAAATATTTAAAATTATTGTTATTTATATTTTTTTTAATATAAAATGGAAAATATTGTTAGAAGAAATGCAATTACTTCTTCTAGTCCGGCCGGAGTAGATGCATCTGCTGTGGCTGAAGTTAACATAAATGCATCCGCAAATACACGTAAAACGGCTATATCTAATCTATATTGTACGCTACCAGACCATAGTTTAAAAAATAGTAATTGTTCTTGGTTTGGTTTATTTTCGTCTAAAGAAAATAATAATCTATGGCATAGATTTAAACGTTGGAAAGATGAAGATTACTTTATTTCTGAAGTATCTATTTGGTATAAGCTTATAACAATTTTAAATGTATTGTTGCTTATATGTGTAATGGTTTTAGCATTTAGATTGTGGACTAACGATTGCGAATTAGCCGTAGTTGCTAAAAAAGATAAAGTAGTTTCTGAAGAAAAAATTAACAGTCTAAAGACATTTAAAATAGTAGTTAACGATTGGATAAATCCTGCTATTTCTGGTTTGGTATTTTTATATTCGACATATAGAGTATTAAAACGCACAACTGTACCTTGTGTAAATAAACAAGATAATTATAGAGTAGCTGCGGATGTCTAGATTATAAAGATTTAGTCTTTTTTAAATTATCTTTTTGAATCTTATGTTCATAATTGTCGCAGTATTTTCTCTTATTGTCTTTAGATAATTTAATTAAAATATTTTTAATGTACGCGATTTCTTGTTTTAATTCATTAAAATTATTCTCAATTTTAATTTCAAAGTTTTCAGTAATAACTGATTTATATTTATTTTTGTTTCTAAAAGTTTCAATATAATCTTTTTCTAGTTCTGTAAATTTATTATTGCTATTATCTATTTTTTTAGAAGTAAAAAATGATTTAATTTTGTTAACAAATCTACATACACTATTTTTAGCTTTATGTAAAATGTTTTCTTTTTTACTATTTGGTTTATAAACTTTCATTATATTTTATATCAATTTATATATAATAGTTATACTTGAATATTGAATATAATTTATCTTTAGACTGATATGCCTGAGTACATACAAATAGACGGTAGTTCTGGATTTCAGTGGAATTCTAACAATAATTTTAAAACTTCTATAAATACTCGTGGTTTAGATAATGTTATAGATATTGTGTTTATAGACAGAAAAGGGCGCGCTGTGAGTGTTGATTTGCAAAAGTTTAAAGACAAAATAAATAACACTTCAATAGACTCAACCGATGTATCTTTTGTACCTAGGTGTAATGACGATGCTAAAGAGCCTGTATCAATCAGAGAAACTGGAAGAGATAATTTTAAAAATAATTTTACTCTAACTAGCGGAAGTTGGCACGCAAATGACGACGGTGAAAACGACGAAGTTAGTAATTGGGATCATGAATTTAGAAATAATTTTCAATTTGAAGCTCTAAAACAAGCAGACCCTAATTGGAAAGATACTGACGGTAAGTGCACTGAGTTTAGTCTTTTATATCATAGATTAGATATTATACAGCAGATGTTTCATAGAGGATATAGATTTTTTGATATGAATAATTTAAACAGTTGGAAGAATTGGATTGGCTACCCTTCGTCCGGAGGCACATATTATGTATATACAATGATTATGTGTCTGACTGCTGAAGACTACGCTAAAGTATTAGGTTGTTTTAATGGACAGAGAAATGATATGGAGACTACTGTTCATAGATTATTTACAGCAAATGGCCTTACTAATAGAGATAACATGAAAAATATGGGAAATGCGTTCTGCTCAAACCCTATACCCGACTATAGCTATTTGGGTACAGGTTCTTACAAAATGGGAACTACTATTTGGTCTCCGAATACTAAATATAAATTATTTGTACAGCCTGACGGCAATATGGTATTGTATAAACAACAGAATGCTAATACCGATTATCCTTCTGCGTGTCACTCTTACTGGAGTACTGATTCTAGTAAGTTTTACGGAAACGAAATTTCAGTAAGGCCTATATTGGCAGTACAAGCTGATGGTAATATAGTTTTATATAAGCAAAAAAGTACAGAAGCTAGAAAATTAACACTAGGTGGTAGTATATGGAAAACTAATACTAGAGGGTCCGGTGTTAAATTAGGTCTTGCTAATAATGGACATTTGTTTGCTTTTACTGGACACCCTCAGACAAACAATTTGAATGTAATATGGAGCACTCAGAAAACAGAAGAAGTACATAATGAAATAGTAAAAAACTTCTACGCATTTAATGGTAAATGCACAGATACAAATTATACTAGCTCTACAGTAAATAATCTAAAATATAGATATGAATATTGTTCTCAAGGAGATAAACCATATTCTGATAGTAATTGTAAAAATCTATTCGCAGGTTATACTATTTCTGGAGACTCTAATGACACATATAAAAAAAAAATGGACGACACTGTCGTAGATTTATGTAAAGGGGTGTCGTCTTCTAGCTCTCAAGCGTACAAAGATTTTTGCTCATGTGTTAATCCGCTAGGGGACGCTAAAACTATATACGAAACTGGTAAATTTCATCCTAAATGCTGGGAAAACAAATGTATAAATAGTGGATATAAACTAAATAGTTATGCTACTAACACATGCCCTTCTAAAATTTGTATACAAGATATTAAGCTGACTAACGTAATACAAGAAGCTGGTTCTAAGGTAGAAATGAAATGCGAAATAGATGGTGATAAAACAGTGAAAAGAGATGTTGTAAATACACCGAATACTCTTTGTGGTAGTCTAAAGATAAGAGGGAAATGCTTAAACACCAATACTTCTAATAATGTAAATATTCATGATTGTTTAGATAATATGCATGTGAATAGCAAATATCAAAAATTTCAATACAATCCGGCTAAAATGCAATTAAAGACTGCTTGGAGTAATGCTAGCCCTAAATGTTTGACTATTAAGGGAGGGGTAATTTCAAATAATACCGATATACATTTAGCTAACTGCGATAATAGCGAATCTCAACAATTCTTATATGATAAAAATAGAAATCAAATAGTTTCTAACAAAGACCAAACTAAGTGTGTGGATTTGAAAGCCGGAGACTATACAAGCGGTACTGGATTTCAACTAAGAACTTGCGAAGATGGCATTGAAGGGCAAATTTTTAGTTCTACAGAATGCAGCGAAACCGCACTTCAAGATTTATTATATTCTACTAATCTTACTATAGAAGATAGAAATTTATGCGGAAATGCGACTTTGAACACAGACACTAACAAATGTATTAATTTTTCTAAAGACGGGATATATGTAGAGGACTGTCCTATAACTACTAATTTTAAAAATAATACAAAAGTATTTAGTCTAAATGCGGTAGATAGTAGCATACGAGATTATCATACAGGAGAGAATTGCTTAGAGGACGGTGGTGATGGTAAAGTTTATATGCGACAATGTGAAGATGTTAGACAAATATATGCTACCGGAACTGCAGGTACTCTACCGGCTAGGCAGAAATTTTTATATAACACAACTACTAAACAATTACATTCTGGTTCTAATAATAAAAAATGTGTAGAATCTAAATTAAATAACGGGGTGTACTCTTTAGTAATTTCTGACTGTTCTGATAGTAATGGTTCTCAAAAGTTTAATCTTGGTGCTTTTTGTAATGACCAACAAAAAAATACTATAGCAACTAGCGAAACTACACGATTACGATTATTAGAAAATGCTAGATTAGCAGAAGCGAATAGGCTAGCGCAAGAAGCAGAAGCAAAAAGACTAGCAGAACAACAGAGATTGAAAGCTATATCAGATGAAGCCGAAAGATTAAGATTAATAGAAGAACAGAGATTAAAAGCAATAGCAGACGAAGAAGCAAGATTATTAGCTGTTGAAAAAGAAAGAGTTAGACTTTTGAAAGAAAAAGAATTAGCTGAGTTAGCTGAAAAAATAAGATTAGAAGAGCTAGCGGAACAAGCAAGATTAGAAGAAGCTGAAAGACAACGTATTGAACAAGAACAGCAACTAGCATTAGTACTAGCTCAAGACGCAGAAAGAAAAAGATTAATAGAAGAAGCGGAGTTAGCTAAACAAGCAGCGCTGGAAGCTGAACAAAAAATTATAGAAGAAGAAAACCAAAGAACAAATATCATAATTTTTGTTATTTTATTTGTATGCATTATTATAACTATAGTTGTCTCTAGACTAAATAATACTAAAAAAGGATACGGTGAAAAATGGGACCTTCTCAGAGTAAAACAAAAACAGTAAATGATATAGCTAACGAGTTTGTATCTAATTCTGTTATGAAAGCTACTAATAGAAATGCTACTACTACAGTTGGAAGTCAAAGTATTAAAGCCTCGTGCTCAGATGCAGTTGCTATAGAAGCTGCTAAGTTATGCGCAGAAGATAAAAAGTTTTTTAACACATTATTGCTTTCAGACCCATTAACACCTATGGCAGATAAAATAAATATGATGAAAGAATATAAACCAGAAGTATGCGATACTTGTAAAATTTCTGATATTTCTCAAGACTTAGGCATTACTATAACCATGGATGATATTCAGAATAATACGGTAGCTACCGAAATTCAATCTCAAATTATGAGTGATTTAGAAAAAAGACTAAAGAATGCTAACACGGGCACCGTAGCTGGTAAATCTCAGGTAGATGCTATTACTAAAATTAAAAATTTAACTGTTATGAACTTTGATGTTGATATAGTAAACGAAACTTTAAAGAATTTTGATTTTGACCAGAATATAGATTTAAAAAATGTAAAGGCTGGTAATATTTCTCAAAAAATGCTCGTAAAATCTATAAGCAGTAGTCTAATTTCTAATACAATGAAAAACAGTGCTGAATTATCAAACGCCGTGAAAGATTTAATAGATGCCGATAACAAAGCGTCCGGTGTTGTTCAGGGAGTTGCTGACGCGGCTGCTGGCGTTGCTAACAATGCTATAACAGCTGCTGGAAATACAGCCAACAATGCTATAACAGCTGCTGGAAATACAGCCAACAATGCTATAGATACAGCCGGTGAAGTGGCTAATAACGGAATAGACACTGCTGGTGATGTCGCTAACAATGCTATAGATACAGCCGGTGAAGTGGCTAACAATGGTATAGATACTGCTGGAGATGTTATGACTACGTGGATTTATGGTATGATAGTTCTAGCTATATTTGGCGTGTTTATGGTAGTATACTTTAAACTATACTGCTATGTGCCTTTTTTAATGCCATTTTGCGCTGCTCAGAAAGTAGTTTCTTAAAATAAAAATTGATTTATTATTTTCTTTATACTAAACAAATATGACTAGTCTACCAATTACTTCTATTGATAATATTGTAAGCTATCTTAAACCTAAAGAACAAATGGTTATTTCTGATAAATATAAATTTATTGCTATTATGAAGTCTAAAGTAAAAATCAGAAAGGTTGTCGCTCAATGGGTTATAGGGTATTCTATTTCTATGAATATTGATTATTACGAAATACCTAAAATTGTTTATAAAAAATATTATCCTATGAAATATAGACAATCATTTATTGAAACGGCGTTAGATTTATTAGTTTCGCAAGATAAAGAAAGATATAATTTAATTGCTGATTATATGTCAGATGAAAATTTATCTCAAGTGCAGTCTTTTAATAATTCTGTAGACTTATTAACTGAAAGAGAGTTGTTCTTCATTGGCTGGTAAAAAAAAATTGATTTTATTTTTTATAAAGTAATAGCGACAACTAATATCAAACAAATTAATATGTTTTTAATGTTATTTGCTAAATTATGCAAAAATATTAAAAAAAATAAAACACTCAGTTGGTCAATTTTAATATATATTAAACTAGTAGATAACTCTAGTATAAGAAAAGAATTATTTAATTTCTATAGTAAAGAATCTAGATTATATAAAAATGATAATATTAAAGAAATAAGAACATTTATGTTAGCACCAATGGTTATATGTTATGTATATAAGTCAGATAAATCTAATTATTATAATAATGTAGAATTAATCTTAAACAATATAAATACAAAATTTAGCAACTTATATAGAAATACGAAGATAATGTACAATAGTTTAGAAAAAAATATTAAAATAAAAAGTAGAATAGCATCTAAATCAGATAATATAAAAGAATATAGAAATAATATTATAACTACTGCTGTATGTATATCAGCAAACGTATTAAAATCACTATCTACAGTAGTTGTTATTTCTAAAGACTCTATAAAGAATATTAAAATTGCAGACAGGTATATTTCTAGATATTTAGAATGTGCAGTAAATCAATATTCTCTAAATAAAGAAGAATTAGAATATAAACACTTTTATAAGTGGAAAAAAATAAGCATATGTAAGTTGTTAGATAATATCAATAATAAAAACAAAGATTACATATTAGTTAATGAATATTATAGCTTAGTCTAGACTTATCAATATAAAAAAAAGTTGATTTTTTTATTCATAAATACCAGACAACTAGAATGCTTAAGACTTTTTCTCTCTCCCAGATTTTCATGCTTATCTCTCAGGAGAAATGGCACCACATCGTGGAAGAAAACCTTGCTAAGATAAGCAATGAGCAATGGCTGGCTGTCCGCAAAAACGAAGAAGCGGAAATGTTCTACTGGGAGTTGGTCGGACGTGGTCTTCTTGACGAAGAAGTCATCTACTGGGTGGAGTCTGAAGTCATGGCTGAGGAAGAAGATTAAGGCACTCTGAAGTGTTTTTTCTTTTTTATTTTATTTATAAATATAAAAACAATAATTACCACAAATACTAATACTAATATCAAAATTGAATAATTACTACACGTTAGTGATTTTAATGTGTCGTTAGAAATAGAATTATCGCATATACTATTACATATGGATTTAGATTCTTCTGTGTTTTCTTTACATACTCCTAATATATTATTTTGAAGAGTTGTATTATTATTTGCGGCTTGTACACACTCATCTTTAGTCATAAATTTTTTATTTTTGCATATAGATATTGTTTGACTTAGACCATTATCTTCTTTTAATTTTTTATTAAGCTGTATAGTAAAATCATTCAAGGGTATTGATTTATTATAAAATTCTACACAGTCTTTAGAAAAAATATTACTGTCTCTGCTGCAATAATCTATAAAAGACTTATCCATATTATCTATAGTCTCCCCGTAGTAACCACAAGAATTTAAGTTATTTTCATCGCACATAGAGCTCATATTTTAAGACAATTATATATGTTTATAATATTATCTATAAAAAAATAACATTCGTTAAATACAATCATATAAGTTAACTATAAATATACACTACCAATATAAGGTACTTTTGAAAATTTTACTTTTTCAATACTATTTGGTAAATTAAATACTCTGAAGTTATCTCCTTGATAGCCATAGATTTCTTTACTAGCATCTAATCTGACTAAATCAATTACACCAATATTAAATGGAAACAATCCCTTACATTTAAAGCAGTTAGAAAAAGTAGTATTATTACTAATCTTAGAATAACAACACGCTTTCATATAAAAGCTATAATATATACCACTATTTCTTTCTACTGACGCGTATAAATTATAATAACCATCTCTATTCAAACAGCATTTTTCTTTTTTTGCTAGAATATCAATTTCTACATAGTCTTTAGATAGATTATCATTATTAATTGTATTGCATTTATTACTATGTTCGCCATTCTCTAAACAAGGAGAATGTTTATCTAGATTATTAATATCACTATTACTCTGAATACCACCCATTATTTTATCTGTTTATTATATTAGATATTGTATTTTACTTTAAATTAAAAAATGAGACATATTGTGTATTGATGAGATTGTTTATAAATCTAATATAATATTGTAATATTTATAATATAAACAAACGAGAATATTAAAAATGGTTTGCAGTAGTAAAGTACAGTTAAAATTAACTATAATAATAGTTTTATGTTTTTTTATATTACTTACGATTGTATATATCAAATATGACAATAAAGAACTGGTTGATATTTGCATGCTAGACACGATTAGTGAAAAAGAGCACACAGCCCCGATTACAGTTCATACTAAAAAAGAAAATATTAAAATAAAAGAAGCAGACTTAGCAGATTTAGAATTATTAATTTTATCTATAGACTATGAAAATAAAATACCTAAAGAAAAGTCTAAAGATAAGATTAGTAATAATTTAAAAAAAAATATAGATAAATTAGTAGATATTGGTATGTATATAAAAAATACTGACAAATCTAATATTAAAGATATTATTTCTTTTAATAAAAAAATAGATGAATATAAATTACTATACTCCGTTTTTTTAAATATATTAAATAGTTATCACATAACAAATCCTCATCTAATCAGTATAAAGATAAATAATACAAATTAACTAAATATTATTATAATTATTCTGACTTAGGTTCTTCTGCCTTTGTATAGATAGAAGTTTGTTTAACTTCTTGAGTAGCCGCGTTAACACTCGTCACCTTAATTTCAAGCGCGTCTTCTGGGACTCCATCAGAGTCTACTTTGCCTCCAGTTTCTGAAACTTCAACTTCGCTTTCTACGATAATTTCATCTTCATTTTCAGTAATTTTTGTAATAGTAGTATCATAAACACCATCTAGATTCTGTTTCTTATATTTAATAAAATTAGGATGGTCTTTTCCGTATCGCTTAACATTCTTTGTCTTCATTTTCTTGACTCGTTTAGATAGAAGCTCTTTTCCTGTTTTTGCATCTTCTTCTTGTTGTTTAATAATATTTTCTAGAATTACTGTATTTTTGTTGTAGAAGTTTAATTTATCTCTATTCTCTTTAAAAGAACCCATAAGATTCCATTTTGAGTTGGTTAGTGTATAAATGTTAGTAATTACTTTATTCTTATTTTTTTCTACAAATTCTTGGCATTCTTCTAGAGAGTCAAAAGAATCATAAACATTTACAGCAACTTCAATATCTGGCTTATCTGTATATAGATACATAACCGCTTCTCGTAGTTTTTCGTAATTAACATCATAATACATCTGAAACCGGTTAAATGTATCATTAGGGACTTCGTTAAAAATTTCAGATCCGTCTGGTTGAATACAGTTTCGCTCAGGGTCGGCATTTTTCTTTAGGCTAGAGAAAGAATTAACTGCGTGTACATTTGGGTTAAACTTAAATAATTTATCTAGAAATCTAGAAATTACTTTCTTTTCTTTTTCTGTTTGTTCATAACATAACTTTTCTTGAGCAAGAGACATATTGTGATAATCTACTACTTTTTCATCTTTAAAAATATTGTTTACATATTCGTCAGCATAGTCAGATGCTTGTTGCTTTAGTGCTTCATCGATATTTCCTGAATCTTTGCTTTCTTCAGAGACATCGTCTGATTCTTTATTCTCAAAGATAAAACGATTGTATGCTTGTTGACGCACCTTATCCACAACTTCTTTATTGTTTTTATCTGGATGTTCTTTTACAATTGTAAAATCATTAATATCTAGCTGTACATCAGTCTCATTGTCTTCGACAGAATGTTCATCCTTCATCTGGTAAGTAAATCCAATAAGAGCCGTGGTTAGTAGTTTAGTCATATATTTCTCTCGTAAATTAGTGAAAGAAAGGCATGTATACTTTTCGTCTCCGTAGATTGTAGACCCGTAAGGGTTTAGTTTTTTTTCTAGCTCTTCTACCTGTTCAGCAGTCATATTATTTACTACATCTGGGTTATTTTCTAGCTCTTTAATAAATTCATCAATATCAGAAAACATTGTACTCATTTTATCTAACTTCTTTTTTGAGAACTTTACAATAAATTTGCTATGCTTGTTTATATAATTAATTTAAATTTATATTTAATATGATTATAGCTCTGTATATTTTTTATTAGTAATACTGTAGTTAATTTCTACATTTCTTGTTTATACACAATGACGACTTTAGAAAATATACATGATGTGATTGATAATAAAATAAAAATATCTAATAGTTTGATTTCTTTATTAGAAGAAAATATTAGCAACTATAACGAGGATGACAGCAAGGATTATATTTTTAAAAAAAATTACATAAATTTAATGGAGAATAAAGAAACAATTAGTAATTGTATAGAAGAGTATGAAATTAATTCTGCTTACTTTATATTTACATACAATAAATTAATTTTGTTAGAAGAGTTAGAAAATAATCCTGAAATTGAAAGACATTTAGATTATTACTCCACTTATTTAAATAGTATAGAAGATTCATTCTTAAAAGTATGTTCGTTAGAATTAATTAATATTTTTAAAAGTAATTCATATGAATACAAATCTAGCAAAACCGTCGGAAATAAATTGTTTTTATACAAGTATAAAAATAATAAAAATAGATTAAGAGTTATATATGACGAGTATAAAACATTTGTAATTAAGTCAAATATTTCTGACAAATTAGATAGATTTGTGAATCTTATACATAATTTTTATAGAGTATATAAATTAAATAGAATATCAACCAGTGAATATGATTATAATGATACTTTGTTTTTAGATTTGGTGAATAAATATAATAAAATTTATTTTTCTTTAGGCAAAGAAGAATGCGAAGTAGTGTACGATATATGCGATTGCGGCAATAAAATGCTAATACAATCTAATACTAGTGAACTTTTATGTATAAGATGCGGATACACCGTGTATTTAATAGGCAGTGTGACAGAAGAAAACCAGTTGTTTGCGCAAGAAGGCAACCGAGTGTCTCATGGTTCTTACGACCCCGCGCGCCATTGTAAGTTCTGGATAGAGCGAATACAAGCTAAAGAGAGCACTATTATTCCTGATGAGTATATAGAAAAAATAAGAAAGAGTATTAAAAAAGATAGAATAGATAATCTCAAAAGTATTTCAGTAAAACAATTTAGAGCATATTTAAAGCAAAATAATTTATCTAAATTAAATGACCACATACCATTAATTAAAAAAATAATTACAGGGTATATCCCTCCGCAGTTAACTTATAATGAACACCAGTTGCTATTTATTTATTTTGACAAAGCAACTAAAACATATGAAAGAATAAAACCTTCTAATAAAAAGAATTCTTTATATTATCCATTTCTTATTTATAAAATTCTAGATATAATAATAAAAGACGAATGTAAAAAGAAGAATTTATTGTCTTGTATACATTTACAGTCTTATGATACTTTAATAGACAATGATAGAATCTGGAATCTAATTTGCCAACAAAATACTTGCTTTGAATACAAAGCCACCGACAAAATACATTTTTCTTAAACAATTTCAACTGTTATAGCCGATTGGTTATTATTATTTATGCATTTATATATTTTTTTAAAAAATATACATATAATTTTTACTATTTTTCTAATAATATACAAAATCATTAAAAATGATATCATACACGCTATAAACACAAATATAGTACTGTTCATAGATTTACAATTATGTTATGTTATTTATAGTATGTAAATTATTATCTATTTTTACAATATTTTTTTCTGATTTCTCTAATATTGCTATCATTTCTGATTTTGCAGAATCATAATCTTTCATAATATTATATCTATCCATAATATCTTTTCTTAGTTTAAATACCATCCTGCTTATAGAGGTATAAAAAGTCATATAAAACTCATCTCCTAATTTTTTATCTTTAGACATTTTATTTAATATTTCATCATAAATAGAACTAAATATAATATTAATTAGTATATTGGTATTTTCTATTTTATCTTGAATTCTTACATATTTTTTTAAAGATTCTAGCATTCTATGTCGTATATTGCCTATCTTAACAGGTACGAATATTGACAAATCATTTGATTTCTTTTCGGAGTATAAACTAGGTGTCATTTTAGATAAGTTATTAACATAGTTTATGTTTTTATTTACGGTATAATTATTGTCTATAGAAATAATATCAGGGTTGAATAATTGTATATTATTATACACTTTGAACATTTTAAATACTTGATATCCATATAGTTTCTTTACTACTACTAGAACATCCCCTGATGCTTTTTCTGCACTATTTTCAAATGTGTCAATATAGTTATAGCAAGTAAATGAATTTTTATTTAACGAAAGTACAGAGATATAGTTTTCTCTAAGTTCTTCGTTTGAAAATCTAGAAATTGTTTTTGTTTTTTCTATATACTGTTTATTTATACCCGATAGAGAATCTACGACAACACCACTAGATAAATTTTCTATATTATATATAAACTCATTTTTATCACATATCCCTTCCGTCTCATACTCGCCATAGAATATATGCAAATCGTTAGAATAATTCATACGCCAGCTTTTGCATAGAGATGAAAATAGTTTATGCGTTTCGCTTGACTCAGTTGTAATATTTTGTTCTACTTTTCCTATGTTTAACATTTCTACTAACTCTGACAATTTAGATATTATTTTATCATTTTCTAATATATTAAAATTTATAAAAAGCGGATATTCTATTTTTTTAATAAATTCATTCTTAGAAATAGAATCAGGTCTAAAATCAAAAAGTAATTTATTATTCATTTTTTGTAATTTTATGTTGGATTGCATAATGAATATTAAATCTTTATTATCAGTATTAGCGCTAATATTACTATTATAAATATTATTAGCTATATAAGAACTTACGAATGATTGTTTATGTTCTTTTTTTAATAGTTCATTAAAAGATATAATTTTGTCGTTTATATTTTTAGATTTGAAATCTTCAGCAAATTCAAAGGCTAGCTTTTTTTCATAATCATATAAAAATTGTTCAGAATCCACCAGACACTTATTTATTTTTTCTTTAGACTCTTCAACAAATTCATTAAACTTATTTTTCATAGACTCGCTGACTCTAGATTTATAATCGCTACCTTTAGAAGAAAATATAGAAGTTTTTACATATTCTATATAGTTATATATATCGTATAAAGAATCGCTGACATTTTCAAACTGAATTATAATTTCAGCATCAGCGCCATTAACTGCCGACGAAATAGAGTTAAAATTATGCACAATATCTATACATGTATTCAATAAATTATCCATATCTATATAAATGCTATAAATAGAAATTAAAGAATATAGCGTATATACTAGTATTATTATATTCTTAAATAAATTAAAATGAAGAAAGCAGTAGATGATATGTTTATTCCTGTAATGCCGAGGATTTTAGACCCTTCTTTAAAATTTGACGAAGAATCCATTATTTCTAGTTTAGAAAAAAGTAAGATTGATTTTCAGAAATCTAAAAATGTAAATACTGATGTTGTCATAGATATTCCTAAAGAGAGTAGTGATGTTGATAACTCAAATAAAAAATCATTTATTACTATAATTGCTAAATATAAAATTCATATTTTAGTTATCCTAGGCGTTATTCTACTTTGCGGACTAATCTATTATTTCTATAAACAATATAAAAAAAATAATAAAAAAGATAAGTCTTTAGAAAATAAAACATCCGAAACCGTTTCTAGCGAGGCAGCTATTGCAAGTACTAATCCAGTAGACGCAGATATAGAAACTAAGGAAACTAAGGAAAATTCAGTAAGTGCGATTTCAAATTATTTATCTAACTATATTGATGTTGCTTCAGAAAGCGATTCTTCTTCAGTTATAGAAAACGTAGAAATTGAAGAGCTAGACTCTATAGTACCGCCTACTTTAATACCCATTGACGAAGAGACTAACAGTATTATGTCTTCTGAAGACAATGTTAGATTTGAAAATTTAGATTTTGAATCAGATAGTGAAGATAAATTAGAAGAAGAAACAGAAAAAGTTAATATTATCTACAAAGACGAGGAAAAAGAAGAAGCTAGTGTTGAAGATACATTATTACAAGAGGCACATGACCCAGTGGACATTTTTAATAAGTATAATAAATAATATAATCTATATTGCTTAATAAGTTAGCAATATAAATATTTTTTTCATATAAAATTATGTCATCTATACTCTTTATCTAATTATAAATATAATATTTTAGCTTTATAAATCGTTATTGAAAAAGTAATTAGACACAAGGATATATATATACAATAGATACTATCTAAAAGTTGTCATAAATAAGACAAAGCAGCAAACCAAACAAACAATTTAATTAAAATGAGCACTCAAGTAAAGAAAGTTCTTAAGAAGAAAGTAGTAAATTCATCTACCCCAGTAGTAGAAGCGACACAGCCAGTAGATGTACCTGTAGAAGCCGTACCTGCCGATACAGTAGATATTCTAACTGAGTCATTTATTCCTAGTTCTCGTATCCATAATTATATTAGCTGCGTTAAGCTAAATAAAGAATATGATGAGCTAATTACTAATATTAAGCTAAACGGATTTCAATCAGTAAGCAGTTCTTTTACTGAAGATGAAGTTAAGTCTATTAATGATCGAGTAGCTGCTGCTAGTTCTGAAAACGATGCGACTAATGCTCTACTTACTCGTATTAATGCTGGAGAAGAGCTTAGTTCTGTCCTAAGCCCTGACGATCAGAAAAAGGTAGGTGAACTTATTTCTGCTGTAGAGCAAAAGAACCAAAAGCTACCTGATGGTGAAAAGCAAGGAATTGACATTAAAGAAATTTCGGTATCTCTTCTTTCTAAGCGTCTTGTAACCCAAGAAGTTGGTGCAGTTGAACTCGTTAGTAAGAAGCGTGCTAAGTTCAGCAAGGAGTCGTTTGATGTTCTAGCCACATTCAGTGATATGGTAGTTCAGGAAATTTCTAAGTTTGCTCTAGATCGTCTAACAGAAGTTGGAAACAGTACGGTTGAACCAAAGTACGTATTTTCGTCTGAGAATAAATTAGGAGACCTTTATGGATACTACAGTAATCTACCTTCTTATAAGAAAGCGGAACAAGCAGCGAAGGAAGCTGAGCTTCTTAAAGAGGCGCAGAAGAAGGCCAAGAAAAACAAGAAAGAAGATACTGATGACACCGGAGGGGCTGTCGATTATGTAGCTGAAATTACTGATGAAGGAACAGACGCATCTGATGATGACAAAAAAATTAACTTTAAGTTCTATATTAAGTCTATTGTCTATAAGATGAAAGAAACTAACGAAAAGTATTCTAACGCTAAAGTGAGCGATCGGTTTCAAACTCTTTGCAGTGATATTGTTCTAGATATTCTCGATGACGCCGTAGACCTTTCACAAATTATTCTAAATGTCATGAGCACGAAGACTATTAGTACTAAGCTATTCAAGTCATGCATTTATACTAAGATTTATAACCTACCTAGCTATGAAAGTGTAAAGCAAAAGCTAGATTCTAAGTTTGCTTAGATATATAATCATTATAAAAATAAAAATTGATTTATTTTTTTTTGAGTAAACGATGAGCTGTCAAGGTAAATGCCGTACTACGTTCATATGTGAATGTAAATGTTTCAGAGAATGCGATTGCGATTATGATAATGAATGTACCTGTGAACATCTAGATAATTGTTTATATATATCAGACCCGAAACATAAAGAATGTATAGTGTATTGTAAATACCAGCCGGCTTGTTGCGAATTAACAAAATGCAATAATTACTTTATGTGTAGTAATGAAATACCTGAGTATGTATATAAAAGAAATAATAATTTATGTGATGGATGTTATATACAATTTGGAAAACTTGAGAATATAGAAAAAATAGAAGAATGTTGCGTTTGCTTGAACAAAAAATATATGATTAAACTAGAATGCAATCATTCTATTTGTTCTGAATGCTTAGAAAAATGGTTTTGTATAAATGATTGCAGAACATGTCCACTTTGTAGACATGAGAATTAGATAATTGTATTTAATTTTTTTTATTTTGTATATATACTTAAATAATTCTCTATTTAGTAGAAAAGATGACTAACGTTTTCTTTAAATGTAATGACTTAGAATTAATAAAAAGAATTTATTCAAAAAAGAATAAAGAAATAATATGTGAGTACGGCGATAAAAGACTTATGGCAATATGTAAAAAGTATAATTCTTCTATAGACTGGGGTAAAATGTTAGATATTTCTATTAATGGAAATATAGATAAAAATAGTTTTTTGAAAAATAGTAAATGCTCATTCAGACAAAATTTAAAATGTTTAATAATGTTAAATTTAGAACATTCTATAACAAAAGTACATTGTGATATTTCTGGTATACTTTCTGATAATTCAATTATCTCTCAAACAATAGTATTATATTCTGATAATCTATGTTCTTCTTATATAAATAAACTATTAAGGTTGTTTATTTCAGCATTTAAAAATAAGAGAACATATGATTTATATATAATATTAAAACCAATTAACTTATGTATATCAATTTCAACGCAGGATTTATTTTTGTCAAATGAGATAATAAAAAAAGTAGATGCTATTGAATATTTAAATAAAGAATTTTCTAACATTAGTAAAACAATATCTAACTCTATAAATTTTAAGAAATATTTTTTAGACAACATGTCGAATTATTTACAAGTAGTGCCCTATAGCGATTATATAAGTTCATACAACGAGTCATATAGATTTGTATCTATGATTGTGTTTGACAATAAAATATTAAATAAATGGCTAACTATTTCATTGATAAATACAAATGCTCATATGCCTAGCTCTAAATTAAAGATAAGTAATATATCAGACAAAGAAATAATATTTACTAATTCTTTAGACAAATATATAAAAAATGGTTTTTGTTCTATAGATTTTTCAGAAATTTCTAGTATTTCTAAATGCAATAATTTAATAAAATTGTTATTGAAGTCTATAGAAAATATATATTCTGAGTTTTCGTCCGAGGTTAAGTTTTTTAAAGGAAATGGTAAAATAAATACTAATTCTAAAAATAAAAAAGTAAGGTTTAGCTCTAAGTTATATACAGATTCTAATAAAAATTCTAATCCTTCTTTTAATATAAAAAAATATAAAAATGGAAAGCCCGTGGGTATATTAAAAAAAAAATCTTCATATAAATAAATATTATAATTTTTACGTATTTATACTTTTATTGATTAATAGTTTATACAATTGTTCTCTTAATTTGATTATATCTGAGTTGACTGTTTGATGAAATACTATTAAATTTATATATTGATTATCTATTATATGATTATGCTTTAATATTGACTCCAGAGTTTGATGTCTTTGTATATTTATATTATGTTCTATATTATTTAATTCTGATAAAAGGTCTAATATTTCTTTTTGTTGAATATTGTATTGATTATTAGTTATTGTTTTTTTTTGAAAAAATGTGATGTCTTTATATGATGATTGATTAGTCCCGAGAGTACTGTCAGTATATTCTATCATATATATGTTATGAAAAAATAATTAATTAATTAGATAGGTTTTTTTATCTAGTTTAATTTTATAAACAGAATAAATATATGCCTGTGATTATTATTTCAGTAAATCCTATTATATATTTAATATCTTATCTGTGTGCCTGTGTCAGGTATTTAGAAATTAATAATATAATCAATGACAGTGTGTATTATTACAGTTATTCTATAAATAATTACGACAAAGAAAAATCTTTATTTAAATATTTCTCATTCGTAGAAGATATAGGAATTAGTTTTTTTAAAAAAGATAATACCATATCTTATCTATTTGAGCAGAATAATATAACAAAAGGACATTCAGTTATAAACAATTATAATTTGTCTATAGACACATATAAGTTAGTATTTAAACATAAATGGCCGGACCCTATAATATCCAGTTTCTTTCATAGTATAAGAGTATATTCTAATGGCGTTATTATTCATAACAATAGACTATTTAAGTTTATTTATAGAATAGATGATAATGGCAATTTAACTAGAAGAGAGCTATAAAATTGAATTTTGAATTTGTTTGATACTATATTGATATACGATTACGGCTTTGTAGACAGAATATGGAGCATACTAATACAAAATACGAGTCTATTAAATTTAGAGACCATGTTAGATTGCGCCCTAGCGTTTATATCGGCAGTAAGAACTGCACAGAGAATACGCAATGGATAGTATCTGATAATTGTACTAAATTAGTAAAAAATACATTATCATATCCGTTATCATTATATAACATATGCGACGAAATAATCTTAAATGCTATAGACCACTGTTTAAGAACAAAGAAACTAAAAGGTAAAGGAAAATGCGATTCTATTAAATTGTCTTTAGACAAAGTTAAAGGAGAAATAATTTGTTTTAATAATGGAGAAGGTATTGTTGCTGAAAAAAATGACGATGGACAGTATTATGCCGAAATGATTTTTACTAAAGAGATGAGCGGTTCTAATTTTTCTAACGACAATGAAGAGAAAATCGGAGCAAATGGTATCGGTTCTAAAGCAACTAATATTCTATCAAAAGAATTTGAGATTACTACTTTAGACGCTAAAAATAAATTATTGTATAATCAAATAATTACAGATGGTAATTTAAATATTAATGAGCCAGTGCTTAAAAAATGCAAAGCATCAGAAGCGCCATTTACTTCTATACGTTTTATACCAGACTATGAATATTTCTTTGGACAAAATTATGAGATTAGTAATATTACAGAAACTCTAGATATTATATTAAAAACAAGAATGGTATATGTTTCTGCTTATCTCGGAAGTTCTTATAAAATTTACTACAATGATATTAAAATAGATATCTGTTCTTTAGAGGATTTAGCAGTTATGGCTGTAGGTAGTGAGAATACAGAAAATATAGTAAAGTGCAATATTAAAGGAAAGGATAAATCATATGAGGTAATCGTATGTCTATGGGATTGCGAGAATTCAACAGAACATATTTCATTTATAAATGGACTTTATCTAAGCGAAGGTGGTACCCATATCAAATATATAGTCAAACATATTCTAGATTCTACTAAATCAAAGTTAGAAAAAAAACTAAAAGATAAAATTAAAATTACTAGTAAAGTAATTAGTAATCTTATGTTTATTCTCTTTAAAGGAGATATGAATAATTTAGAATATAAAAATCAATCTAAGAATGAATTAAGTATTTCAGAGACTAGATTTAAAGAATTTTCTATGAATAAAAAAAGTATAGATTCTATTTGGCAGCTTTTAGAAAATAAAATTGACCAGTTATATCTAAATAAAATTACTAAAGAAATTACAACCAAAAGAGTAAATAATCTATCAGGAATTAAAAAATATACATCTGCGCATTACGCGGGTACTTCTAAAAGTTCTAAATGTACATTATTTATACCAGAAGGAGATAGTGCTGAATCTTGTGTTCGTAATGGTCTGTCAGGAAATAAAGAACTAGGATTTCAATATAATGGTCTATTTAATATTCAAGGAGTGCCTATGAATGCTAGAAAAGAGGTAGATATCAGAGAAATTAAGAAAACAGTTGATGGTGAATCAGTTGTTGAAAAAATTATAGACAGAAAGAAAAAACTGAATGAAAACGAACGGTTAACCTCTTTAGTAAAAGTCCTTAATCTGAACTGGCATTATAAATATTCTGACGACGAGGAAGGAAATAAAGAATTTTCTACCCTTAGATATGGAAAGGTTGTCATTGCTGTTGATTATGATACGGATGGCATTGGCAATATTTGTGGATTATTATTAAGTTTCTTTAACTTATTTTATCCAGAATTGATTAAACGAAAATATGTAAGTATTCTAAATACGCCATTAATCAGAGCATATCCTGTAAAGAAAACCCATATGGGAAATAAATTATTTATCGAAGAGTTTTATAATTCTCAAGAATTTGAAGAGTGGATGTCTACTAACGACATAAAAATGTATAAGATTAATTATATTAAAGGATTAGCCACGCATTCAAATGCAGAAATAAAAAATATGTTTAAAGATATGTATTCTAGAATAAATCCGTTTATTCACGACAAAGATACAGATAGCGCATTTGAAACTTACTTTGGTAATGATTCAGATAAAAGAAAAGATGTATTGTCTAAAGAAGTTAAATTAATTAATGAACATGGACAAGAAGTAGATTTATCTTACTATAAAAAAATAGGAGAAATACCTTGTTCTGCTCAGTTAAATAAAAATACTAGAGATTATCAATTAGAAAATGTACAAAGAAAGATGCCCCATGTCATTGACGGACTAAATCCGGCGCGTCGCAAAGTTTTATGTGGTTCTATATACAAATTTAGACAGTCTAATAATAAAATTAAAGTATTTCAACTTGGTGGTTATATTGCTGAAAAAATGCTTTATCATCATGGTTCTGATAGCTTAAATAGTACAATTATTAATATGGCCCAGTCATTTATCGGAGCTAGGAATATACCTGTCTTACTACCAATCGGACAGTTTGGTACTCACTATAAAGGAGGTAAAGACGCGGGTTCTCCTCGTTATATTGATACAAAATTAAATAAAGAAGTCGTTGAGCTTCTATACCCTTATAAAGATTTAGATATCTTAGAATGGACAGATATTGACGGAGAAATCGGAGAGCCCAAATATTTCGTACCTATTATACCTACATCTATTATGGAAGATATTTTACTACCGGCAACTGGCTGGAAGATTGAAATATGGGCCAGAGATTTTGATACAATCATTGATAATGTCTATAGACTAATTGAAAATGAAAGCTCTGATTTAAAATTTATGCCTTATTTTAAAGGAAGATTCAAAGGCACTGAGGTAATGTGTAAGGCTGAATATAATAAATTACCAGAGAGTTTCTTGATAGGGTCTTATTTATTAAAAGAAAAGTCGGACAATGTTATCATTAATATTACTAGTCTCCCCCCTAGAGTATGGATTGATTCGTATATAGAAAATATTAAAGAGATTGACGGCATTGTTAAAGTAAGAGATAATTCTACTATTAATAACGTTGACATTGAATTGACACTTACTAAAGATTTAGTAAATAAAATGAAAACTAGCTATTCTAACTATTTATCTTCTAAAGAAGGAAAAAGGCTAGAAGATGTAAAAAGCAAAATAGACTATGTGCATTATGGTTTAAAGCTATATATTAAATTAAACCACTGTATTAATATGTATTCTGAACATGATACGGTACTAGAATATAATAATTATGAAGATATTTTAAGAAAATGGTTTTCTGTAAGAAAGCAATGTTATTTAGATAGAGTACTGAGAGAGTGTATTATTCTAAAATATAAAATAATAATGTGCGAAAATTATATTAAATTTATTGAAAATCATGATTCTTACGGACTTTCAAAACTTTCAGAAAAAGAAGCAATCAAATTATTAGAAAATAAACAGTTTGTAAAATTAAATAAAAATATCATAGATAGCGCTGGTAAAATTAAAAACAGTGAGCTAGAACATAATATAATTTCTGTAGACTCTAACTATAACTATTTACTAAATTTATCATATAGACAAATGAATTCTGATTGTCTTGAAAAACTTGTAAAAAAATTAAAAAGTCTAAAGAAAGAATTAAAAGAGTTTTCTAAAGAAAATTCATATAAACAAATATGGATTGATGAAATTAAACAATTATACCCGTTAATTACTAAAGGAATTGAAGAAGGGTTCTATAAAGAAGATGAAACATTATTTAAATAATTAGATAATATTAATTACTCATTTATATTTTGATTTTTTTTAAACTATTTATATATTTAGAGTACTCGCTGTTATCTATTTGTTTTTTTTTAATGATTGGAGTTTTCGTAATTGCGTTTTCGTAGTTATTAGATTCTGACGACTGTGTAGGTATGTAAATTTCTTCTACTACTGTTATATATTCAGTTCTGACTTCTGGTTTAACTAGTCTAGGTGAATTCTTTGTATGTATAGATATTTTAGATAACTTATTAATAATAGAATTAACTTCCACTGCCATTAATTTATTTTTAATAGTTTGCCGTGTCAGCAAATCATTAATGTTTTTATCAATAAAGTTATATAAGTTATCATAATTATTTTTATTTAACTTTCCAATAGCTTCTATTTGTTTCATAATAATATTTTTTCTAGAGACTATAGAAATAATACTATCTGTTCTAAATGCTAATTGGTTAATAGCTCTAGACGCAGAATATATAGTATCTATAGATTTCAATGCTGTCCTTTTTAGCGATTCTACTGTTGATAAAGTTTTTTCTACCATAAGTCCATGTTCTAATATTTTATTATTTAGTTGAGATAGCGCTATTGCTGTTTCTCTCAACTGCGAAAACTTAAGATTTTGCTCGGAGGCCTTTTCTAGTTCTGCTCTAGTAGAATCTAACATTTCGGATACCGCATTGAAATCTTTTATAGCTTTTTCTTTTTCTTTTAATTCTATAGATAAATTATTTTCTAAATCTGATACTTTTTTAAGCGAGTTTATGTATTTTTCTTTCAAATCGTTAGAAAGGTTTATTATGTTATTCATTGATATCTCCATAGAGACAATATCATTTGCATAATTTGAAGATACTTTTTTTATATAAGACACTGTTTCTATAGAAAGGTTTACAGAGGTTAATATATTAGAATTTATTTCTAGACTTTTTTTGTGTTTAATTAAAGTTTGCATAATGGATTCTTCATACTTATTTAATGTATCTTTAGCAATCTGCAGTCTCTGGTTTAAAAGCTCAATGGTATTATCATTCATAAGAGTTTTTATAGATTCTTCTGTAGTTTGTATAATGTAATCCAGTTGCTTTTGGTAGCCATCTATCTTACTATTTAGACTGAGTATAGTGTCTCTGTTCTTATTATTGTTTTGTTTAACTAGAATATTTATCATATTTGATATGTTTGTATATAATTCGTCTACAGAGTATTTATCTTTTATTAATTGAGCCTTTGCGATATTAGAATTATTTTTGATTTCTTCTAAGTTTATATTTATATTTTCTACATTGTACATATTGTCTTTTACCTTTTCATTAATCGCGTTTATTACATTCCGTAAGTAATCTAATTCTTCTTTGTTTTCTTTATTATCTTTAGAAATTAATTCTTTTTCTTTTTTTAGAGAGTTAATAGTATTTTCTAAATATTCTTTATCCATCATTAAACTTTCTGATTTTTGCTTTAATTCTTCTACCATTGCTTCTTTTGATACCCCACTGTTAGTGATATCATTTAAATCTTTTTCGTATTTTGAACATAAAGAAATAATATCATTTATTGAGTTAACTAATCCTTTATTACCAGATATAATACTTTGCATATAATCCCATTTAGTTTGGATATTATTAAACATTTTTATTATTTCTAAAGACAAATCTTTCTTAGCTGTAATATAATCTATTACATTACCAGAATCAACCTTTTCTATATTATTTGTTAACTGTTTAATTATTTCAATATCTCCTCGCTTGCGGTTGTCTATAGAAAATGTATTCATGAATAATTTTATTGCATTTATTTCATCTTCTAATAATTGTTTATTTGATAACATATCATTTACGTTTTTAGTTCTTTCTTCTTCTAACTGTTTTGATAAATCAAGGACTTGTTTTTCTAACATTTTATTTTGTTCAGCAAAATGTTTATTTGATATTAATTGTTTATTCCACATGTTTGAAATTGTAGTTATCATAGAATCAATATTTGTTATATCGGAGCTCCATAAAGAAAAATAATTATTTGTTTTATCTATAATTGAAATATAATCATCATATGATTTTTTAGTTTTAAACTTATTGTTTTCGTGCAACAATGATACTTTTTCTACTATATCTAATATTTCTTTATTCCTAGAAGATATTTTGGCAGCCAGTTGGTTTACTACTTGTGATTGATTTTCTATAGCATTCTGAAGTCTATGTTTTTCTCTCATTTGAATATCGTATCTGGTTTTTATAATGTTCAAAGAAATTAAGTGTTTCTCTAGTTCTAATTCCATCTGTTTTGATTCTATATTCATTTCATCTATTTTAGAGACTATAGAAATAATATTATTTGTTGATAGTGTTAGCTCTGACTGTATTTTATTATAAATGGCTGTCATTTCTTTTATGTTTTTGGTGAGTTTTTCTTTTTCAGAAATATATTTATTTACTTCTATTTTTTTAGATTCTATAACTTTTGTTTCATATTCTTTTTTTGCAAATTGTTCCATAATTAATTCTATTTTATTAATTTCTGATATTTTAGAAAGGTTATTATTAATCGGCTTTATATCTAAGATATTTATTTCATCTAAATCTTTTAGATAGTCGTATAATATTTTATTGCTAGAAATTATATCATTCCATTGGTTTATAAACATTTCTATTTCAGCTTTTGGCAAAACTTCTTTGTTCTTTTTAACGGAAATATCTTTAGACTTTAGAAATAATACAAATTCGTTTATATCTGAATTTATTATATCTTTCTCTTTATTCAGCAATTCTATTTCTATCCTTAACTGCTCGCACTCATCTAACGATTCAAATACTCTATTTTTTATTTTACTTACTGTATTCAATATTTCTGTGTTTTTTATTTCTTTTAAAACATTATCTATCATATTATAAAATTCTTGAGGTATCTTATTTTTAGACTTTAGAATTTGAGATATATTGTTTATCTGTAAATCTAATTCATCTATTCTTTCTTTTGATTGATTGATATTTGAATAGTATTGTTCTTTTTTGTTTGTGCTTTCATTTAAAGATAAAATCAATCTATTTTTATCTGATTGTAATCGTTCTAAGTTTTCATACACACTACTAACTTTTTTCTTTGAGTTTACAATTAAACTATTAGCATTTTTCAATTCAGAAGTTAATTTTTCTATTTTTTCATTTTTTAAACTAAGTTCTAATTTCATACTATCATTGTCTTTAGACGTTATGCCATATTTACTTACTAATTCTTTAGATTTTTCTATAGCAGCATCTATTTGATTTGATATTTCTGAGATTAAAATATTATTGCTCGAAATACTATCTTTAACCTTTACAATATTAGATAACATAAAAGCAATGTCGTCTTTCATTTTAAAACTAGATTCTCTTAATTCAGTGCCGGATTTCATATTTTTTTCGTTTACATTTATGTAATTTACAAGCTCGTTAGTAATTATTTCCATAGATATTTCTATATCTCTGGGTTGATTCCCGCGCTTATACATCATTTGATACTTTCTAGAATTTTTATATTCTTCTAACTTATTTTTAAAACTAGTAGATATTTTATTTTCAAGTGTTTTTATATCTTTTTCTAGGTTAGCCTTAATTCTGTTAACTCTTTTAATTGCTATTTGTGTTTCGTCTATTTTTTTCTGATTTTTACTATATGTAAACGTATTTAATTTATCACTTAGCGTGTCATATTCTTTTGTTTTTTCTATTAAATCACTATTTAGTCTTTTAAGTCTATCTTTTTCTTCAGAAGAAAGATATATACTACTCTTAAGGTCTGTAATATGAGTACCTATAGAAAATGTAATATTAGAAAATATAGAAGGTATTTTATCACTTATTATTCTTTCTATAGACGTAATTTCTTTTTCTAAGTTGTCTAAAGATTTATATGTGCTTATTATTTTTTCTTTTTCTTCTAAATAATATTTTGTATTTTTTATAGTATTGAATGTGACACCATCTACCCAATCTCCATCTATGTTTGATTTATCTAATAGTAATCCCCATAGTTCATCAGATTTAAATATAATATTATCCTCAGAGTTAAAATAAATATCTATAAATTTCATCATATAATCATAATCATACTTTATAATATGCGTTAGTCTGACTTTTTCATCTAAAATACTTCTAACTAATTTACCATTAATAGCTCCAGTATCTTTATGAATATTTATTCTGTCTATATCTTTGTCTATAGAATGTATTATACAGTCAATTATGAACTCTTTGCTATTCAATATACTACCCGACTCTATTTGTTTAAACTTATTTTTTAACTTTGTGTTGAAAGCATCAGAATTATGATTAATCATACCCAGTTTATCCATAAAAAATACAAACACCACCTCGTCATCTAAATTAGATATATTTACTATAGATTCTGTACTATATAAATCTTTTAAATCTAAACCTTTTTTTAGAAAAAATGTATCACGATAATCTATAATTCCGTCGTTTTCGTAATCGATATCATTATTTTCTATATTCTGTTTAACTTCAATTTCGTCGCCAGACTCTATAAAATCGTCTTCTTCTTCAGCGGCTCCGGACTGAGAACTTTTATTTCTTTCGTTAAAAATATTATTTGTATAAGATATTATTTCCGGAAGAAGTACAGATTCGTCAAAGTCTACGTAATCATTTCCATATTCAAATAGACTCAAAAACGAATCAATTCCTTTTTCAGAAAGTATGTTTTTATTATTTTTAATAAAAACACTTTTCATAATATCAACAAGTTCATTTCCATTCATATTAAATATTTGTTCCCTTAACACTTGTTTGCCTTCCTCTGAGAATAAAGAATTTATAATATTGTGTATAAATAATCGTTTTAATCCTTTGCTAGAAATACTTTTCAATAAATTAATAATGATAGTATCTTTATTCTCAGATAACGGATTAGACATATGTATATACGCATTTTGCATAGTTCCAATTATACGGTTAATTTCACTATTATCTGATTTACTTGAATTTATCAATGGTGTATTTTCTAATTTTGATATCATAGATTTTATTTCTTCCGACTGCTTTTTGTTTATTTCTTCTAGTTCGTTTACTTTAATTTTCATATTTTCATTTTCTTTAGAAATTTCTTCTGTGTACGTAGATACTATTTTTTTCTTTGTACTGTCTAAAGAATCTAACATGACATTTCCGCTTTGTATGCCTTCCTTTAATTCTTGTATTATAGAATCTTTTTGTCTGATTGTTTCTAAAGAATTATTATGTTCTTTCTTTAATTCTTCTAGCTCAAACTCTGCTTCTTCCCGCACACTGTCTATTTTTAGTAGTTCTCTGATTTTGCTAATTATAAACAATTGTTTTTTCTTTATATTTCCAAAGTCAACATTCTCATAATCCCAGTCTTTATTATCAGAACCTAATAATTTTACAATTTCATCTAATTCATTATGATACTCTTTTCTTTGTTCGTCTATAGACAACTGTATATTTTCTATATTCTTTTTCTTTAAATCTTCTACCTCCTCTAATAGTTTCAAAATTTGAGTATCTTTATCTTTGTTTTCTTTTATAAGTTCTTGAGTGTTTATTTCCACTTCTTTCATCTGTATGATAGAACTTTTATTTTGATTATAATAAGAATCTAAGTCATCTTTGAGTCTAGTTATTTCTTCAGATAATGTTTTTATAATATCACCAGCATCTTTATTTTTATCATTTACATTAAATTCTAAGTTTTTTCTCTGTAGCTTTATTTCATTTAATTGACTTTCTATAACCTTATTCTTTGCCAGTAATGTCGTATTTAACTCTTTTAGCTTATTATGTTCGAATATATAATTAGTATAATCACCTATTAATCTTTTATATTCTGAAATAAATTGGTCTGGTGCCGTATTTATATTAATATCTATGTCTTCGGCAGCATTTGATTTTTTCAAATTAGTGAACATAATGTCGACAAATCGATTAAATCTAGATACTATTTTTGTTTGATGGTATAGTTCTCTGTCTATTTCAAACAGTCTCTGCTGTGTCTTGATTCTATTATGTATTTTATTATTTTTAGATAAATCTGTGTCTTTATTCTCTTCGTCATAGTTAAACTGTTTAACATTTCCGTATGTGATATTTTTTACTAAATCAACTAAGTCATCATCCTCTAAAGACTTGATTAATTGTTTTTTCTCAAACTGAAGTTTATTTATATGCTCCTTTAGATATCTGAAGCCTCCTCCGTTAGATACAAAAAACGGCATGAGTTCTTTTTTAGTATCGTTAAATCTCTTTTTTAATCTAAATACTTCTGCTTTGAATAATTTCATTTTTTCCGAAGAATAATTTTGTATACTTTGTGTTTTTTTCATTAATATGTCCGCAAAAGTATCTAATTGTTCCGAAGAACTATTAATAAAACCCACAGACTCTTCTATTTTGTCTATAGAATTATTAATTCTTTGGATATCTAGTTTTCTTCTTTTATTTCTGGCATTATTTGATTTTTTACTTTTTAAAATTAATTCATTGATAAAATCAATTAATTGTGTAATATGCATATCGTTATCTCTTTCAGAAAATATAATTTTATTTGATCTTTGAATGGCCCGTTCCATCTCTGATTCTTTTAATTTATACAAATTCAATTGTATCGAAATATCTTCGATGGTATCTTTATGCTTTACAATATCAGATTTAAGATTTTTTATTTCTACATCTAATTCATCAATCTGTTTTTCTTTTCTTGATTTCATTTCTCTAACTGCTTCTATATCAGAATATATAGTACCTAGCTTAGTAGCCATTTCTAAATTTTTTCTATTAGTTTCTTTATGTTTTTCTTTTTCTTCTGCTAATAATCTTTCCGCATTATCTAAATTATGTTTTAACGTAGAAACAGCGGCGCCGCCAGATTCGGTTTGACTGTCTCTAAGATTTTCATATTTTTCCTCTAGCTGTCTTAACTTAACCTCTGCTTCTGTCTTTTGACTTAATAATAATTTAGAGCTTTCTTTTATTTTATGCAATATTTCAATATCTTTAGAAGAATCCCTGAGATCTAATATTTCAGATTCTAAGGCCTTTACCTTTTCTCCTACTTTACTGACTATGGACATACAGGAGTCATTTATAGAATTCAATTCGTCTAATCTATCTAAGTTAGTTTTGTAATGAACTAATAACCTTAAATGGATATCATTTAAACCTTCCATTAAATTTTTATATTCTAATCTATAATATTCTTCATATTTGTTAGCTTTTATAGCGTCTATAAAAGCATTAGTATTTGCGTCTTCTTTTCCAGTAATAATAGGCAGTAGGGATATTTTCGGAGTTCGCAGTGCAAAGTTTCTACTATTATAAATTTTAGAAATATCTATCTGTTCTTCTTCTGCATCCTGTACTAACTGGGCTACGTTCTCGTTTTTGTTTTCAAAAGTACCACTAGGAGCTAGTGTTTTTTTAGACTTTACACCGGTCAGCTGTGTTTCGTGCGTATCTTCTGTTATAAATCTTTTTCGCCCGAGACTTGACGCCAATTCTCTTTCTTCAAGAGTTAAGTTTTTAATAGATGATTTATTTACGTATTTCTCTTGTGTACTCATAAGATTTTCTATTAAATCATCATTTGATTTAACAATTTCTTGTTTTCTATATTTTTTATTATAATTGTTTATTTCTAATATTATAAGCTTTTTAGTATCTACTTTGCCTTCTGAGAAGTCATCTGAAATTAATAATTCATATAAAGCATATACATCGTTAATAGTTAATTCTGAATTTTTAAAGTCAAATAATGAATCAGTATCCTTTTTAGCTTCAGATATTAGTCTTTTCATTTGATTATCGTTTATTTTATCAAAAAATGCTTTCGCCGGTTCTAATGATACATTATATTGTTTATTAATATAGTCTATAGAAATATCAAAATGGATTGTATATCTATATATCTTAAACAAAATAAGGTCTTTATAGAAATCTACAGCTATGTCTATTAAACTAATAAGAGTTCCAATACTAGTATGAATATATCTAAACACTGAATCTATATTTTCAGATACCTCTTTTTCTAAATCAACATTATACATATTTATAAAATCATCATTAGTAAGTTTTTTTATATTTATAAATGTCATTAAATTTAAATAATGATAGTATTTAGTAGCATATGTATCTTTTTTGTTAATTTCATTCATACTCTTCACAACAAATTTTCTTTCTTCCATATTTAAAGTTTTTTCTATAAGAGCTGCTCTTTTTTTTCTTTTATCTTTTTCTTCTTGAATTTTTTTATTTTGTTCTAATTCATTTAATTGAAATCTATATTCTTCATATTTTTCTTTTTTAGTTAGCAGTGTTTGTAATTTCTTTTTCTCCTCAGCGCTTAATCTTTTTTTAGATTGTAAAGTTTTAAGCATATCATCTTCTGCCTGTGTGGTTTTTTGCGGGTCTGCGCTACCTGTTCTTTCTACATGACATTCTACTGTTTTCATAACTGGTTTAACATAAGCAGTCTGGTCTCCGAATTTTGCCTCTTCTGCTTCAAATGATAACTTAAAACATTTTTCAAAATAATCAATAATTAATCTATGATTGTCCCGTATAGTGGTTAAATTTGCACTAGATGACTGTTTTGGAAGTAGCTCAGAGACATAGTCATCCGTACACATAGTAGAAGTTTTTTTATTCTGCTCGTGCGGTAGAATGCTGTAAAGTAGTTTTAGTACTTGTCTATCTATAGGAGAGTTAATAAAATTTTGCTTATCTAAATCATTTATAGCAGTTCTTACGTCTGTCGGTGTTGTGGTATTTAGAATATAATTACTATTTAGAAGTCTTAGTTTCTTCTTAAATATTTCTTTCATGTCTACTTTATTCCTAACGTTTTGTACAAAATCTAGGCTAAATACTTTACTGTTTGGGGTCCAGTTCCCTCTAGTCTGAATTGCTGTTATTACTGATTTATTGCCAGATAAATAATCATTTATTTTTTCTATATAATAAACTCTGAATTTATATGGAGAAAATGTAGTTTTAGATACAGCTAGTAAGTCATTTATCTCGTTTTTTAATTCATCCTTTGAAAACTTTGATAATGGTTTTTTTACATTCTCGAACCCATCCCATTTATCTAATATTTCTTGTATAGCTAGATTTTCTGCTAACAATAATATCTTTTCACTTTCTATATCTTGCTTACTGTATTTAAATATTTCTTTATGCTCTACGAAACCTCCTGATTTTTCTTTTATTTCTACTTGTCTATAGATAATATATGAAACTGCCGTTGTTGCGATGCCTGCAAAAATATGAATTATGTCTGTGTCAAACGCGATTACGATAATAGAAATAATCAATATACAAAAACATATCTGCATGCATTTATTTTTAATATTTTCTTTATTGTTAGACATATTAAACACTTTATTACTTGTTATTCAAATACTCTATTATAAGTTTTTTGCTAGTGTTAATTATACTAAGATATATAAACAATTTAAATTTCTATGTAATATAGAAATAGTACCACTCTTATTTTAATCATGTCAAACTGGAATTCTATGTTTGTTTCTTTTAATAGGAGTTTAATAAATGATGAAATATTTTATTCTATTAAAGACTATATTAAGCAGTTTAAAGCTAAATTTAATAACGATATAGATATCGGAATGATGGACGACTACTATATGAGTTCTGTAGATTATGATAAATTTATAGTAAATGAAGAATCTATAAGCGAAACTATTGATATTAAAAAAATTATTAAAAAATATGATTTTCAATTAGGTATTGATTATATTTTAGTACAAAAACCAAAAACATTTTCTAATGTGATAAGTCCATTTAAATCTAGTAATTCTGTAAAGATGACGCCTCTTTGTTTTAAGAAAATATTAATATTATCTGGTAATAATATTTACATAAATTATTTTATATTTCTAGAGACTGTAATGCAAAATTATGAAGAATATCAAAAAATGTTTAACAGAAAGACATTATTAGATGCTCAAAAAAAAATAAAATTATTAGAGCGCAAAATTCAGAAAAAAAATATTAATAAATGTCTTACTGGTAGTTCTGTAAATTTTAACGAAGATGAGTTTAGCTTTTTTTCAGATAGTAGTTAATATATGCAAAAATTTGCATGAATGAGTCAGCTGCATCATCTAAGTTTTTTTTTTTAATATGTTTAATACTATCAATATTTGAAAAAGATTCTATGAAATATACAAAATTAGCTCTGGTATGAGCTTTATTAGCAGAATATGATTTTGCATATTTTGATGAAAAGTTTTTATACTCTAAGTCTTTAGAAAAATAAATTCTGTTTTTATAACATGGTGAAATAATTATAGGCTCGTATTCTGAGAAATGATAGAATATTTGATTAAACACTACATTTGCTTGGTAGTTAGCTGACATTTGATATTCTAGCAGAACCTTTACTTCTTCTTCTGAATTGTAAGAAAATTCATTCAATATAAATGTTAGAGTATTTAATACTTCTTTAAGTTTTTTAGTTTTGTCTAATAATGAAATTTCATTATTTCGCTTACCTTGGTTTAGGTCTACAATATCGACAATTCTTAACTGTATGTTATTGTTAATGTATTCTAGTATATTTAAAAAGTTTGATATATTATTTTCTTCTAAAGTCAGTTTGCTCATGTTTTCTAAAAAATCTACATTATATTTCATAATAGTAAAAGCTAGAGACCTGCTAGCAATATCAAAACTTAAGAAAATCATATTTAAATTTAATTAAAATATATGCTAACTTTTCAATATATAATAACAAATATGTCAGACGTTGATGATATTTCTGAATTTGATTTTGATGTTAGTTCTATGCTAGGTATGTCTAGTGTACTCAATAGAGATGAAACGGATGCGGGTTTAAATTTAAAAGCTATGGAGAAAACTCTTTTTAAAGAGGTAGACGAAGATTCTGGTTATAAGTCTAGAGATAATAAAATAATAAATGGATGCGCAGATGATATATCTATGGAATACGACCCTTTGGAAGAGTATAATAACTTAATTTCTAAATTAGGAGGTGAAGGCGCGGAAGAAGACTCTATGGTTATTCAAGACTATAGTATAAATAATTTTGAAAAAACGGACGATGCTGATTATTCATATAGTTTAGATACAGAAGAACAAGAGTCTCAAAAAACAATAAATTCTTATTTTTCTGAAGACTTAGAAAATAATAATAAAACCCAGACTGTTAATAATAAAGTAAACTGGGATTATTCGAACATATTAGAAGAAGAAAACAGAGATGACATGAAATTGAGGCTTTTAGAAAAAATAGACAATCTTAAAGAAGAATTAGAAGATGACGGAATAAATCTAAATAAAATACCGTCTGTTGATTTTTCATCTAAGTTAGAAGATATAGAGAACACTGCCAAACTTTTAATGCTAAAAGCAACCAGAAATAGATATAGCAATATGGGAGAAGAATTTATATTAGCAATCAGCAATGGGTTAGAAATATTGTGCAATGGACAAAGAGAGTTTTTCGGAGTCAAACCAGATTTAACTAATTGTACAGACATTGTTAAAGTAAAACTACGTAGAGTAAAAAACGAAACAAGTCAAATAGTAGCAGATGTTGTGGAAAAATACGAGATACCTCCTTTATTTACAGTTTTAATTGAATTAGTACCCGCCTTGTTTTTACACAGTCAGAGACGAAGCAGACAAAAAACTTTATGTGTTGATTTGTCTGACGACATTAACGAAATTAGAAAGTACGATTAGAGAAAATAGCATATTGAACGTTAATTATATTTTTTTTATACATAAGTATATAAAATGAAGACATCTATTATAAAACCATCTTCTTCTTTTAAGAGGAATTGTGTCAAAAAAAACGCAATCGCTACTTCGGTTGACTCTTTTTTATACCAAACTAACACTGCTATTGAAATTGCGAATAAAGAAAATAAAAATAGGATAGCTCTAAGGCTACCGTCTTCTTTTAGTGTGCCGGACGGTATTAATCATCATAATTTTCAGATAGAGGTATATTACAATATTGTAAATGTTCTAGAGACTAAAGGGTATAAGGTCAAAATAAAGTCTGATAACTTTTCAATTGGTAGTATAAATTTAAAATCAAGCTATGCAAGTACTTCTGCCTACGGAGACAATAATATTATATATATCTCTTGGGAGACGGAAGATGATTTTGATAGAAATGAAATGTTAAAAAAATTAAAAAAAATAACAATATAAGTTTATAATCTAATATAAAGTATACTAGATTTTATAAAATAAATTATGGCCAGTGCTTCAGCGTACAACTTATTGATTATAGATGAAGTGGAGCAAGATAAATTATTATATAATACATCTAAATTAAAAGAGACAATAGCTATTGCTAAACACAATAATAGAAAAAAAATACAAAATGAGATTACTGAAATTAAATCACAGTTATCTTTTTTAGCTGAAAGAATAAATGAATCTGTTGATGATAACGACATAGAAGACTATAGAGTATTATATGCTAAATTAAGCAGTATAATGGAAAATAAATTAAGTACGATAGACAACATGTCTAATCCATCTGTAGGCGATATAAAAAAAACACATGAAATCTTTCTAAATTCTCAGTTTAAACCTTGGGTAGAATCTACATTTGAATATTCAAAAACTAGTGTAAATTCAAAACCTCAATTTGGAGAAAGTGTAGAATTTACTGTGCCTTCATATGGTAATTTTTTATCAGATATGTTATTTCATATAAAAATAGGAGAATTAATTCCAGAGTCTATAGAAGATAAAGTAAGATATGCTAATATGCTAGGTCATAGGTTAATAAAAAAAGTAAAATTATTTATAAACAATAATCTAATTGATGAATACAGCGGAGAGTTTTATAATGCATACTACGAGACATTTGTTTCTGAAGACAAAAAAATAGCTTGGCTAAAATGCATAGGACAAGAAATAGGGATAGAGGGAGAAATGGTAGCTGACCCTGTTAATAGCAATATACGCGAAACTAAGTTAATCTATAATGGACTTCAAACTCTTAAAGAAAAACAAGAAGAGATAGAACTATTTATACCTTTACTATTTTGGTTTAATTTAGATAAGAAGAATGCTATTCTTAACAATTATATATCCGGCACTGTAAAAATAGTTGTTGAGTTAGAAAAAGACAATAACTTGATAACTTGTCTAGATACTATATCTGAATTATATAATGAAAAATATATAAAGCCTAGTATTCTAGAAGCAGAATTATATACTAATCATATATTTGTTAGCGAAGAAATACAAGATATATTTACGTCAAGAGTAGGATTCAATTTAATAAGGGTACATAAATGCGCAGAAATATCTTTAGACAAAAATAGAGATAATATATCACTTCTGCAGTATCTAAAATATCCAACAGAAGAAATTATACTTTATGCAAGACCAGAAGAAAATGAAAAGGGTATAGACAGTTTAAATATATGGAATAAAAATTCAGTAATGGATGTCAAATATATAAAAGACTGTGTTGTATTTAGAGAGAATCAAGGGGATTATACTATAGGTATTAATAATTTTAAATATTATGAGTCTAAAGAAATATTTGACAGTTTAGAATTAACCTTTGACGGTACTACATCATATGGTCAAGATTCTCCGGTATTTTTTAGCGGATATTTGCCCTTAATAAGCAATAAAGTATTTTCTAAGAATAATAACATGTACTATTTTCCATATAATATGATTACTAGAAATTATAATCCTAGTGGCTATGCTAATTTATCTAAAAGCAAAAAAATTAATTTTTATTACGAAAGTAAATATATAGAACAAAAAAAAGACGTTAAGTTATATATACATAGCATATGTATTAACTTTTTAATATTTAATAATATTTCAGCTATGCTAAATTTTAGTATAAGCTAATGCATATTAATATAATTAATTTTCTCTAACTCCTCTCTATATTTTTCTATAGACATATTACCTCCATAAAATTTTAGATTAAAAATATCAGGAGATTCGATAATATTTAATTTTTTCTTATTAGTCATTAATGTATAAAGACTGTAAATATTATGATAAACATCAAAGTGTTCTCTTCTAGAATATGTTTTTTTTACAAATCCCATTAAACATCCACAAGAACAAAAGTTTCCTTCGATATTATACACTTTTCCTTCGGATGTTTGATTTATACTTTTAATAATAAACCAAGGTACCGATTTAAACCTTAGAGTACAGAACCAACATCTAATATTAGTTTGTTTATTCCAATTATCTATAGTTGTGAATGTTAATGGTATTTTATCCCACAGTACTTCTTCTTTTTTAGAAAATTCTGTATCTGTCTCAGTATCTGCTTCTATAATTTCTTTACTAAAAATATCTTCTATAGAAATAATATCATTAAGACTAACTCCTTTTAGAAATAATATATAAGGTTCTACGAAATTAGAAATATTCATTGCAAATATATATACTTATATATAAAATGAGTTCTAGCTACGGATATGACGCCTTCGTCTTAGACGAAAATTATTATACTGATAGTTTCTATAATGATATGGTTAATAGTATTCAAATAAAAAATACGTTATCCAACTCCCCTATAGTAAAAAAAACAGAAGGGTTTATTGATAAAACCGTATGTAAATGTAGTTCGTTTGCTAGACAAATTAATAACTGTCAAAAAGTAATATACGAAAAAACGAAAGAATTAACTGAGCTTAAAAACAGTATTTTTATTTTCTATATACTACTAATAGCATCCGTATTTATAATAGTAAGTCAACGAATGACCATAAATACACTAAACAATTTTATATATATTATGAAATTGCAACCTACTAGTCAAATATCAGGTAGTAATGATTTAATAAACAAATTATTTAACTAAAAGAATATAGAAGATTCTATAAAATCACAACTATTTCTCATTTTATCATCAATTTCTAACCTTTCTAACCTTCTGTTGATATCTTCTACACTCACAGACAATGCCTTGATAGAATCTATTAAATATCCGATTAAATCTTTATTAGACACAGTGTATTCATCAGAAACATTAACTGCCGAAGGTATTACCGAATGCAACTCTTGAGCCATTACGCCTTTGTGTACTATTTTTTTTTCATCGTTAGTATAATAAAAGTCATATGTGTTCACACTATTAATCTTACTTAGAGATGTGTTAATGTCAGAATTATTAACAATCACTTTTTTTCTCATATCTGATAATTCTAAGAGAGTATTGCAAATAATATAGCCATCGTTTCTAATTGTAACAGTATTACGCAATTCACCATCTTTCATATTATTAAATTTAATAATAGAATTCTCCATATTATTGTCATTATTTATAATTATTGTTTCTATAGACGACATATTTCTCTTAATATTTGAATTATTATAAATATTAAATTTAATTCCTACTCCTGAATTGACAGAGCTGTTATCAGATGTTAGCTGTAATGGATACATAATTGAACCTCCGGTGCGAGAGTCTCCAGATATATCAATACAGCCTATATTATTGAAAACAATCAAATCCCCTTCATCATTCAGTGTAAATTCACATTGTATGTCATCATTAAACAGCTTTAGGCATTTTCCTGTGCTATTTTTAATATTTAGAGAAAATCTATCACTATTCATATCCATTGTTAATGATTTATTGATAATTAAGTTGTCTACAGATAATACATTCATACCATAATATGATTTGTCGCTATCCAGTACGACACATTTATTTCTCTCTGCTGTTCCTAGCTCTGAAATATTCGTATAATTTAACTTAACTGCTGGAGACAATAATTCTTGATTATTTATATACATTTTTCCAAATAATTTGATTCCGGATAGTTGTCTATCTTCAACATCTAAATACATATCACCATCTATATTTTTTAAATAAGAAGGTTTATTTTCTCTATTCCACATTTTCACACAATCGCCAACAGGGTCATTTATCTCTAATCTATAACTAAGCTCAGAATCTACGTTAATTCCAAGTCTTCTGAATTTATCAATTACCATAGCATTATTTCCGTTAATCTTAAATAACATAGATGCTAAATCTCCATTGTCATTTATATACAAACCACTGTCTCCAGATATAACATTGCTGGGTATACCAGAACCTCCACCACCGCCCCCATTAATTGCTACCCTTTGGGGTTTTTGGGGTAAAATTGAGGACATAGTTTATAATATTAATTTAGTTCTATTTTAAAAATAAGTAGATATTATTTCAAAAAATCTAAATTAAATGATATGATATTAATGCTTAAGCTTATACTTCTATATGTCAATTTACTTTAATTCTTATTTCTTCTAATCTAAAACTATTTAAAAAAATAGAATAAATATTATTATAATATCTACAAATATTAATCTGATAACAAAATATATTAGAAAACATGAGCACTCCAGTTTCTCTAAACAAACAACTAGTACAGTCAGTAATTGAGCTAATTGATTTTTATTCTAAGAAGGGAGTTTTCCGTGTAAACGAGTATAAAGATATTGCAGACATTGATGAGCGACTAAAGCAAATTCTAAGTGCTATCGAAAGTAATAAGAAATACGAAGACCTCACTGCTCAAGAATACGGATTTGTTGTTCTTATCTTTAAGGAAGGTAGTCAGCGCATTCCGACATCGGTAGATAGTTTTGGTCAACTGTACAGTATTTATCAAAGCTATCAGCACCTTCTAGAGCAAAAGGTTAAGGAAGCAGAAGTACCTTCCGTAGAAGAGCTTAACGAATCTAGTTAATAATGATTAATTTTTATTAATATTGTTAATAATTGAAGTTATTTTAGAGATTATTTTATAGAAATTATTAATTTCTTCAAACATACACATATGGATAGAATATACGTTGTCTATAGATTTAATAATATTATTAATAGATATTAGACCATTGATAGATTCGTCTAGTACTATTTTTTTTATTTTATCTTTTTCTATACAATTATTATCAAATCTACTTTTATGTACTGCGGATATTAAATTATCTAAATATTTTTTATATTCATCAGTCATATTTGTATTTTTCGTTTTTTTAATAATTTCATATATATTATATAAATCGTCAAAAAGATTAGTAGAATCTAACGCATTTTTTTTCATAAATAAGTCTATAGAATCATATAAATGTTTGCTTAAATTAAATCTCTCTAAGAAAAATTTTATATGTTTATCAGAAGAATACGATGAATTTAAAATATTTAAAAGCCCATATAACTCTTTTTTATTTTGACATTTAAATGCTTTAACTAGATTACTTACAATAAAATTATATTTACTTTCATCAACTACAATACCCTTTACTATTTCTTTATACTTTGTTTTAATTGATTCAACTTCTAAGTATATAGAATCATATATTTCTGAAATTTTACTATCAAGATTGCAGTTTACTATCTCCCCGCCTCCAGATATAATACTAGTATAGTCAGCCATATTAGTTATAGTTTAGCTCGTTAGATTGAATATATTACATATATATAAATAAAATTGAATTTTAAATTAGATTAAATACCGAAGAGTATAAGTATATTATAAGAGACAATATGGAATTTACTGACTCTATACTGTTTACTACTACTTGCGAAGGTAAGATTTCAAATATATCATATAAGAAAGAATCAAGACTAATTATGAATATATTATTATCTATAGACGTAAATATTGAATCATACGATATAACACCCAAAGAATTAGGAGATACACAAATGGATATTATTAATTTTAAATGTAATAATGGATTTATTAAAATACCGAATATTTCAGATAAAAGTAATGAAGAATATGCAAATCAATTTGAAAAGATGTTTATTTCTTCTAAAAAAAATAAACTAGTAGATAGTGATATATTATGTATAGGGTGTAATTATGGTGAATACATGTCTAAAGATTATATTAAAATTACGACTCCCATTAAAAAATCTAACAGAGGAAGAAAAAAGAAATCTAAGAAGAAATCTACTAGAAAAAGAATTGGAAATGGAAATTATTTCAATAGCCAAATTACTTTAACTTTAAAAGACCCAGTAATGCTAGATTTAATTGAAGAATACTCTAAAGAAGAAAATATAGTAGATAATATGATTTTTACAAAACTGAAATCATGTATGTATCATATCAAAATTTATACCAATGGAAAATTTCAAGTACCATTCGTAAGAGATGAAGATATTAACACAGTAGTACCCACGGTAAAAAAAGCAATTGATATTGTATCTATATACGAAAATGTAAAAGAAGATGACACAGCCGAATGTGAATTAGAATACATAAAATCTATTATGAAAAATTATAGATTTAATATAGTCAAAGATACTACATTAATAGATATTAAAAAACTTAGAAAAATAGTTTCTTTATTCAAATCGTATTCAGAAAATAATAAAACTTTAGACGAATATGAAGAGCTTCTAATTAATTCTATGCTTTATAATAAAATGTCTAAAGAAGAATATAATGATATACTGTCAGAGTTTGAATTAAAATACGAAATTCTAAGTAAAAGAAAAATAACATTAGTAAAATATAATAATGATAATTATACTGGTTTTGTAATTAAATTTCTGACGCCTTCCGTAGATAACCTAAATAAAGAAACAACGGTTGCTATTTTTGATAGTAATAAAATTAATTTATATGGATGTAGTAGCAGAGATGAATCTATAGTTTTAAAACAAATACTATTTTCTATCTTAAGTATTAACGATAGCTGCTGTTTGTATGAAAAGTAGGTTATATGATGTTTGAAGACGCAAGCAAGTCTACTATTATATAAAATAAAGAAAGCATCATTGCTGATATTATTATACCTCTTCCTGTAATTTTGTCTGAAGACATATCATAATTTTTTTTACTTATTTTACTAAGTATACTTTCTGCAAAAATGTCAGTATTCATAAGAATATATGCAATAAATATCATAAATGCAATCTTTATTTTTGAAGCGTCGTACAGAGCACCTCCCACATGAAATAAGTCCCCAGAGACAAAATTTCTGTTATTTTTTTCTAAATCAATATATAGTTCTTCTATTCCGTCTTCACAGCTCATAAATTTCTACTATACTGTTATTATGTTTTTCTATATATATATCAGTATTATAATGCGATGACTGAATCTCGTTATACTTTAAAATATATTTTTTTTTATAATCATTTGTTAAATCATTTAATAAAATATTTACTATATCGTCATATATTTCTCTAGAAACTATAACTTTACCTTCTTTACAATAATATGAATTTTTATTAGAACATACACCTAAATTCATATCAAACTTTAGGTCCGTATTTGTATTATTTTCAATAATTATAATATCGCTAACAAATTCGCGAACATCGTTTACAGTTAATATATTATCTATATTCTTATCAAAATAATATCTATTAGTATCTAAAAAGTCTAGAGATAATAGTATTTTATTTGTCAAGTTAAACCCTTTTTTAGAAATATTAGAATTAAATGTATTCACAAAACCATATACTATTCTATGTGTGTCGTTTTCTTCTATTAATTTGTTTAACTCAACAAAGCATAAAGTTATTTCTTCCTGTGTTATAAAATTAGACTTAATATTATTAATAAATATATCCTTTACTTTAACTCTTATGTCAGTATTTATCTTTTTAGATAATTTATTATTTATATGGCTTAATAGGATATTATATATGTTTGTATGATATAATGCTTTATTGATATTGTCTAAAGAAAAATCAGAAGGATAAAGGTTTGAGTAATCTAAAGATATATTATCTGTGTATATAATTTTAGAGTGCGTTATGATATTAGTTTTACTGTTATTATCATTTATATAAAATATGTATAAGTTATTTAAGATTCCTCCTAAGTATTTATTATCTTTATTTATAAAAGAATGAGTAATGCCAATCCCTTGTTTTACTAAAATATTAATATTTTCTAAAGACAAATCATAGTTTTTTATATAATTTATGACAGATGAATTATTTTTTATGTTTTTTATTGTAAAATACTTTTTAGCGTCTATGACATTAATATATTCAGTGTGAAAGCATATAAATTTGTTTTTATACTCTAGAAGAATACAGAAAATATAATTCATGCTATTTGTAAAAACAGCATCTATTTTAAATTTTTTCTCCAGTAGCGTTAATATAAATTGAATATTTATTAAGTGTGAACTTTTATTATAATTCTGTTTAATATCCAAGTTTATTATTTTACTTAAAGAAGTAATAATATTTGAATTTTGATTAAAAGAAAATCTTGAAATATTGCCCTCTGAATAAAATTCTGATATTTGCACACTCACAATCGGATAAATACATATATCTTTGTTAATATTTCTGTTTACTAAAATAATAATATTTTCTGAATTGTCATTTAATATACTATTCTTATTTATTTCGATGGTAGAATCATTTACGGATTCATTGTCTGTTTCATTTAATTGAATAAATTTATAATTATTTATAGAAAAAATATCCATAAATACATTATCCCAGTTAATCCATTCAATCCATTCATTATCTAAATATTTTGCACCAGAATGTTTTATAATATTATCAGAACTAATTGTATCATATAAAAAATCTATAAATTCTAAACTATTAGAAAACACAGATACTATATTGCCATTGTCTAAAGAAAATATAATGTCTTGATTGTTGTGGACTATATCTATAGCCATTAATATGACATCTACAGAAGAATCATAATTATTAAATATACATCTAGATAGTATTTTTATAATATAAGATTTAAATGTATTATTAAACGGACTTATTCCTAATATAAACAGCTCTAAGTTTTCTTTTTCTTCTTTTTTATAAGTATTGAATAATTTATTCATAGTATTTGATATTTTCATTAGTCTATTTTCTTCTATCTCTAGTCTGCATGAGTATAGAGATATATAACGATTATTCGTATTTATGCTTTCTTTTTTGTTATATGTATACGTGCTTAAACAAGACATATGTTTTTCTTTATAAGAAGAAATACTATCTTCCGAATTATCAACTAGTTTTTTTTTACAACAAGGCAGGCAGTAACCGCTCGGATGATTTCCTGTTATAAATTTTAAGTGCGGGTATTCTTTAGAATCGCATGTATAATATTCTTCTCTACCTTTTGTAAAATTCCAAAATTTTACTGATTTATTTTTATATTTGTTGGATTTAGATAACTCTTTAGAAATAATCAAAGGTTGCTGTTTAGATTGGCATAATCTAGAATATTGGCTATCTTTTTCAGAATTTTCAGAGTTAAATAACAAAGGGTCAGATTGTTTTAATATCTTTATTCTCTTAGATGAATAGTTTATTATTTCGTTATTTATTTTTTTACTTAATGATTTTCTATATATTTCTAAAAGTACATTGCACAAATATATATATGACGTATAATCATCTATATGAATATTATTATAAGTAATAGACAAATCGTTAATTCTTGGGGATATTATTATGTTTTCTTTAGAATGGAAGTTATTATTATTATCTAATTTATTGTCTAGATATTCATGAAATTCATTATCGTATACTTTAAAGGAAGTTTTATCTCTTTTGGACAAAAATAAATGTATAGATTCTTTTAAAGAATCTGATTGAGATACTCTATAGTCTTCTAGTAGCTCAAACTCAAATAATATAGATTTTAATTCTGAATAAGTATTAATAGTTGGTTTAATATCTATATTCTGATGAAATGACAAATTTTGACAAGTAGCATATTCTTGAGTTTCTGTAAGGGATATATATAAATCTGCATCTTTATCTACATAACTACGAACATAGTTATATATATTTGGGAGTCTCAAATTGATAAATTCTTTAAAAATGTAATTGTATGTATTATTATTATTATTAAATACAACAGCCTCAATACTTTTATCTGAAAAAATTGTAAACTCATCTAAATTATTATTTTTTTTATTTGATATAAAAAAAGTTATATAGCTCATACCCTTCGATAATATTTTTTTTCTTTGTATCTCAGATAATTTTAATTTTTTTGAATCAATATTTAAACTTTTATTATTTTTTACTTTTTCTAAAAACATGTTTTTGTGTTTTATATATGCATTTATTTTGACAACATCATCTCTTAAGTCTAAAGAATTAAATAATTTTAATATATGTATATTATCTGCAAAATTATTTAAAATTGAAGGAGTATAGACTATTCTTATATTTTTTATTTCTATTTTTTTTTCTATTTTTTTATCTATTTTTTTTACTTGATTAGATATAAATTCTACAATATTTATTTTTCTATATACGGATGACAGTTGATTTTCTGATAAAAAATTATATATATGATAAATATTGGATTTTCTGACAGAACTTTCTAGATTATTTATAGATATATAGGGAAAGTATTTTTCTACAAATCCATAGTAAGCTAAATTTAAATTATCTATGTCTTTAGAAATATAATTTATAAAATTACTAACACCACATATGCTATCAATTATATCTAGCATGTTATATACGTAGATAGTATTGACGCTTTTATCTATAATATTCTTTATCTTCTGTTTTATCATTTTTACAATAAATAGATTTCTTGAATAATACAGCTCCTTATCTATATTAATGTTTAAAATGGTATCATCATCATCTACTATTTCTTTCAACTCACTTATTTTTACTTTTTTTTGTATATTTTGTAAACTTCTATCTGTGTATTTATAATAATGAGAAAGTGCACTTTCGCTCCCATACTCATCTATAGCCTCTAGATACATAAATTCAACCGGAATATTAAACAAGTTTTTAAATATCAAATGTTTTAAGTCTGCTACATTATTAGTGTCAAATATATAATCTACTCTTTTATCATTTGAGTGTTTATATGAGATATCTAATGAATTAATTTTTGGTAATATATTTTCTTCATTCTCAGTTAGCTCATCAAATATGTCACCTCCATACTTTTCTTTTATAAAAAAAGAAGAACTTTTTATTTCTAATGTTTTTTTTTCACTATCTTCAAAATTAATAGCATTATTATCCACAATACATCTTCTATATACTAACGTAAATTTATTAGAATATGTCATTTTATATTTAGATAATGATAATTATACTATTAAAAAAAATATAATTTTAATATTTATTATCTATTTATACAGAATGTCCGCTAGGGTCATTTTTAGAGTTGGTTTCATCAATACCTAACCATTTTAAACCTCTTTCTGTAGAACATGCCACAGATTTGGTATTATGGTCAACTGTCTTTACGCAGCTGTCATGTTTAAATAATTTTTTAAATATTTTATAATAAAGTAAACCTTCTTTGGTATTGGGTGTATTAATTGGGTATAGAGAAGCCCTGTCATTAAATTCTTCATCGCTAATTTCTTTTTCTGCGTATAATTTGAGTGTATCAATTACGTTCTCTTTCTCAGAGCTAACTCCGTCACTAAATTGTTCTTTTTTACGCCATAGAATATCGTCTGGAAGCCATCCTTCAAATGCTTTTCTTAGAATATATTTTTCTATTTTTTTTGTATCAATCTCTCCGTCTACAGAAAATCCATACATTTTGCAATCCGGATGTAAATTCATAACATAATCAACGAAAAGTTTATCTCCGAAAGGTACTCGCAATTCAATAGTATTGCAAATCGTAGCCTTATGTGCTCGTAAACAATCATATCTTTGAAGCATTTTTACTTTATCTTTAGTCTCTAAAAACAATTCTGCGCTTGATGGTGCATATTTAAAGTAAGAATATCCTGCAAAAATTTCATCAGAAACTTCACCAGATAATATTACTTTAATGTCAGTATCTTCTTTAATCCAAGTAGAAAGAAGATATAGAGGGATTGATGCTCTGATTGTTGTTATATCATACGTTTCAGTCGCATAAATAACATCTTCTAGAACAGTAATTGCGTCTTCTGGGTCAAAATTGTAAGCAGTATGGTCAGAGTTAATATATTTTGCTACTTTATCAGCTGCCAGAATATCTACAGAGTTTTCTACTCCTATAGTAAATGTTTTAATATTTTTTAAATTATTAACTCTGTTTTCTTTTTTAAGATAACTAACGACAGACGCAACTAAAGAACTATCCAGCCCTCCAGATAACAAAATTCCGACAGACACGTCTGACTTTAAATGAGATTCTACAGTATTGATAAATTTATTTCTTAATTCTTCTAAAATTATATTGATATTACTGTTGTCTACTTTTTTTAAGGTATTCATAATGCTTATAGTATCATCGCCACTTCTCCATTTATCTAAATCCATATAATTATATATACCAGAGCCTTCTGTGCTTTTGCTATTAATATAGATATGCCCAGCATCTAAATTTTTAATATTATCACAAAGTCCCACCAGAGGTTTCATATCTGAACAGATATAAATATTATTCGCATCTTCTCCTATGTACATACTTGTCATTCCGATATGGTCTCTACCGGCGAGAACTAAACCTTTTTTACTATCGTAAATAACAAATGAAAACATACCTCTTAAATTTTTTACAAATTGCGTACCAAATTTCATATACATAGGTATTAAAATTTCACAGTCAGATTTACCTTTGAATCTGTATTTGACATCATTTAAAATTCCGGAGTTCATAATTTCGTCATAGTTATAAATTTCTCCATTGACTATAGAAAAAATACCATTTGTGCTTTTAAATGGTTGATTTCCATTACTGCTAGTATCGTTAATAGCAAGTCTACGATGATATAGAAGTACCTTATTATCAATTACTAATTGACTGCTAGTTTCTCCCCTATAGTCCATCATATGTTTACTTGTGTCCACATTATTAAAAAATTGTTTAGTGTTGCTGCCTAGAGAAAATGATTTATTGTTTATAACAGCAAAAATACCACACATAGTTTTACTTACTTAATTAATTAATTATATTGTTTCTAGGGACTTAAATTTAATTCAAATAAATAAATAAATACAATTATATAAAATATTATCAATAAACATGAAAGAACTTAAACAATGCAGAAAGACTATGTTTATAATAACATTTACTTATTTATTCTTTCTTTATTGTCTTTACTGCTACATAACAAAATCTGGTTTTTTTGATAAAACAGAGTCTATAGAATATAATAATAAATTATTTTCTGTAATAAAGGATATGCCAGATAAAGAAAATGCAGCCAAAATATTGCATGATGTAGATATCAGTATCGATAAATTAAAAAAATTTATATACGATAAATTTACTAATGGGTATATATTAGAAGAAGAAAGAAAGTTTAAGGGTAAAGGAGAAATATTACATAAAATAAAAAAAAGATTAAATACATATTCTAGAGACAGTTTAAAAGAGAACTACCCTAGAGTAAGAAAATCAGACGTTAGCTATAATTTAAATAAAGGTTCTACCATAGCACTTTGCTTAAGAAATTATGACGAAATAAACCAGTTTCATGAATTTAATGAAATATTATTTGTATCCATACACGAACTAGCACATTCTCTTAACTGCAATGAAACTGCGGTTATGTGCGGAAACTCGTATGGTCATGACAATACTTTTTGGTACATATTTAGAATTTTACTCGAAAACGCAGTAGAAGCTGGTATATATAAAAAAAAAGACTATAGAATAAATCCAGTTAATTATTGCTCTATGGAAATAACTTATAGCCCAATGTTTGATATTTCTTTAGACGACGATAAATTTAAGCCTTAATTGTGTTTACTTATTTACAGAATATAGAAGATATTTGCAGTGTTCGCTTAATAGTCGTTTAACAATTTTCATTACTACTTTTTTTTCAAGTTCTGAAAACTCAACCCATTTGCATCTAAGGCTTTGAAGCAGCATTTCTGCACAGTTAACTTCTGAAGAATTTGTAGCTTTGCTTTTTTTGTCAATTTCTTTCTGGTCATCTTCTAAGATATATTTTTCTGTATTCATAATAAAATCAGTAAAATCCCCACTCGTAATCACATCTCTATATTTATATAGATAAGAGCCAGCGGAATCTAACATAAAAACTGGATCTGTGTTAATAACAATATTTACTTTTCGCTTAGCTGTTTCAAACAACGCAACTGTTTCTGACTTATTTTTCATAGTATCTGAATTAATAATATCTTCAATAATAGATACTAATTTTTTTAAATTTTTGTTGAATGTTTCGGTCAATTCTTCTAATTTATACATTTTTTCAAATAGAGTATTTCTGCTAGAATATTATATTAAATACAACTATCTATATTCAATATAATATTCATCTTAAGAACCGCAATAAGTAAAGCAATTTATTAGAAATGGGAAAAGGCGGCGCTAGAATTAAAACAATTAAATCTAAGAATTTATTAGGAGATGAAGAGAAAGACCTATCTTCTATCTTTGGTCAACTTTTCGGAGAGGCCAGTAATATGGACTTTGAAGTAGCTATGGATAAGCTGAGCAAACTGCGTTCTAATGTATCTAGAGTATCTAAATTTTTAGAATCTTTTAATAAAACTATTTACGGTAAAATTCTACCTAACTTAAATGGTTATACTGATGTTAGTATTAACTTATACAAAAAAAATATTAACGGATTTGTAGAAGATTGTAAGATTATCAGCGAGTGGTCTGAATTTGGCAAAACGCCAACAGAAGTTATTAATTTTTATAGACAGTCTAAAGAAAATAAAGTAGTTAAGGATTGTATCTCTATGTGCAGGCAGCTTATTAAATACAAAAAAAATATTGAAAAGGGAGATAGCGATTTTGATATTTCTGGAGACTTTTTGAAATCTTCAAAGATTAAAGATTTACAGCTATTTACTTTTTGCGATTTTGATATCAAGTATTTATATGTCTATGGCGGAATTGATGAGTCTACTAAAAAATATATCATTTTATTTCTTAGTATGATGCTTAAGTCTACTAAAGAAATCTTTGAAGTAATTACAAGTCCGGATATTGATATTGATAAAGTATCTCATATTGTAGTTAGCGTTATTTCTAAAACTAAGAAAATGCTACCTCGTTGTAGTAAGGCCTTCTCAAAACTAGAAAGTTCTATGGACTTACTAAAGAAGAATTTTTCAGAATATTATAAAGATTTTGTGTCAACTAAAGACCAGAGTACTATTATCTCTTCATTTATTTCTGACTGCATGAAAGAAGAAGTAGACAAAGCAGAGACGACTTCTGGAAAAATGGATTTAGAATTAACTAGACAGTTTATGGAAATTACAAACTTTTTCAGAAAGCAACATGCTGGTAAGATTAAGGACCCAGCAATTAATAATATTCTAGACTTTTTAGATAAACAATTTAAGTCTTTAGAAGATTTAGAAACTGAAGATGATAAATCTTCTACTGAGTTGGATAACTAACTTATATAAAAATAGAAATAAAGTTAATATTTTTTTAAGACGATTAATATATACATATAAGATATAAGCTTACTTATCAACGGGCTGAACAAATGAATGACTTTATTATATTCATATTTATTTTTGCGGTTTTTTACTTTATTCTAAATTCTGCCGGTATTATAGAAACAAATGTTTTTAGCGCAGGTATGAGCTGTTTTAGAACAAGACATGACTCTGAGTTAGATAAATTGAATAAATGGGAAAACAACGGCAGACAGCTACCTAAAATACCATCTTTATACTTAGAAGGCATGGAAAACTCTAATAATATACATGTAAATACAAATGTGTCGCCTTTAGAAAGAATAGTAAAGGGAGGGACTGAAGAATTGGATAACTATGGAGATGAGCCACTTACTGATAGATTAAACCCGTTTAATATTTCGGGTGCAAGAAATTCAATAAGTTCTAATTATTCTGACGACGACCTATTAAAATTAAACTTATCCAGAAACGAAACTTCTAAGGAAGAAAATGAGATAGACCATATGGAATTGCAAATGTTAAAAGAAAATGAATATCTGCTAGATGGTATAGATATAAATAATAGAATAGCAAGAAAATTAAAAAAGAATAATCAAATGTCTAAAAAAAATATGAATAGTAAAATTTCGTTATCAGCAATAAGAGATGATATGGAACTAGATTATGTAAACTACGAAGACGAAGAACCTTGGTGGGCAGACAATAAGCTATCAGAGCATGTAGAAGACCAGATAGATTATTCTACTTGGATGTAAAGATACGATGAGCTTTTAAAGTTTCGCTAATTTTTTTCTTAGTCTCTTCTGAATGCTTGCGACCTTTAGTATAAAAGCTAGCAGAACACGCTGAACCGCAAAATGACTTTTTAGCTTTTCTAATTTCTTTTACTTCTCTAGCTACTTTTTTTTTACACAAGAAACAAGTTATTTCACTCATTTTATATCTATTAAGAGGCACACCCGCAGTAGTCAACAAATTAGTCCAACTCCCGAATAAATCAATTACTCTTTTTTTGCTAAATGGTAGATGTGGCAGATGCTTCCAGCCTGGCGGCGTTCCGGTTAGAATATAGAAATTATATACTAGCTTTGTCATGTCGCGCTTGCTTGGTTTATCTTTCTTGACAGCAGGGGCAGGCATTATTACTTTATCTTTATACTAATAAATTATTTTTTCAATTTTATTTTAAAACATATTAGACTGAATAATAGGCTCAATTGGTACATTACAATTAGTTATATTAGTAATTCCATTAACAAAAGAAGGTTCGTACGCACCTGTTATATTTTTTCTTACTATAATATTATCATATAATATTGTTTGTCCTTCTTCTGCAATAAATGTATAGTACTTAACTATCAATCCATTACTTAGACATTTAAATGTATTTGTTCCTATGCAGACAGCCATATTTAATTTATACGAAGAATATAATATTTTTTTAATATTAGAAACTTTTTCTTTAAATTCTGACACAAACAATTTCAATAATTCAGTGTTATTATCTTCTTTTGCTTTTTTAATCTTTACTGATATAGAAAATAAGTTTTCAAAATCATCATTTACATCTCCAAAATTTATTCCAGTAGTCGCATGAATATCTAAAATAATGTCATACCTAAATTCTATAAAATTAACCATAGAATCTAAAGACAAGCCAATTTTATCACAGAATTCAGTGGCTTGTTGAACATCTCCTTTGCAATCTTTTATTATTTTTTTAAATTCTTGAAATATTAATAAAAATTCTAACCATTCGCATTTTAAATATTTTTTGATATCTCTAGTTAAATATTCGCTAGAGAAAAGTTTAAACTTCTTAGTGGTGATACCTTGTTTTCCTATAGTAAGATAAGATGCTAAAGTTATCATATCTAAAGTATTAACATCAGTCTCTTTCTTAAGAATCAATAGTATATTTTCTATAGACAACATTCTTATTTTATTTACTATTTTCCCTAAATCTGTCGGGTATAATTTATTATTAATTAGACCATAGCTATATAAATAATACAGACATTTAGATATAGTTATATTAGGTATTTTCTCCATAGTATCTATTTTTTTTTTGAATATATCAATCCCATTTTTGTCTTTAGAAACATTAGAGCAGCATATATTTAAAATCGGTATTACCATATTACTAGTAATCATTTCCGGATATTGTATATCTTGTAGAGAATCATAAGTATCTTTAGAATATAAAGCATAAAACGTACCTTCTTGAATTCTACCGACCCGTCCTCTTCTCTGCTTAGACATTGCTTGTGTAACAGGTCGTACTATTAAAATATCAATACCCAAAACAGGGTTGTATTCTAAGCTATTTACTAATCCTGTGTCTACACAATACGATATGGTTTCTAAAGTAATGCCTGTTTCTATAGAATTAGTACCCATGATAAGTTTTCTTTTTAAATTTTCTACAGGTATAGTGTCTATGTCATCAAATACATAACTATATTCTTTACCTACTGATTTGAACACTGAGCTGTCTAGACCTATAGGCAGTAGTATAGATTTTTTAAAATATTCGTCTTTTTCATTTAATTCATTTACTAACTTTTTTAATTTAGTTATGATACCATTAGTAGGGCTGAATAATACTATATCGCTTTTATGGCGGTCTCCTTCCTCATTATGAATTTTCTTTAGTCTGTCTACAGAAGATATTAAAATGTTATCTGTATCATATTCTAACCAATTATCTTGTATGGGGTATGAATCGCCTACAACTGAAAATGCCGTATTTGTATTAAAATACTTTTTATACAGTTCTATATTCATAGTTCCACTAGTAAGTATGACAAAAGGCATATCTTTTAATTTAACAACATCTAATAATTTTTTTAAATAAAAGAATACTAAATCCAACTGAGTACTTCTGTCATGTGCTTCATCTAAAATAACAAAGCTATATTTATTGCAAAATTCTAAAGGTTCCATGATTTTTAGAAACTGAAGTAATATCCCAACTGTAGAAAATAATATTCCTTTTTCTATAGGTTTTTTTTGAAAGTCTCCAGTCTGAAATCCTATATTTTTACCTAATTTTAACTTAGATTTATATACTGGTACGTTTACTATAGTTTTTGGTATATCTACTGTTGTAGCTACTCTCGGCTGAGTCACAATAATATTTTTAATTTTGTCTTGAAACTTCAAATAAAGCTCTGTCGGCATAACTGTAGATTTACCAGAACCAGTCTGAGATTCTACGACTACAAATCTATCACTATTGTCTTTAGGCTCTTTTCCTATTTTTGTATCAAACCAATTTAAAATATATTCTATACCAGTAAACGTATCTAAGAAATCTTTACTCTCACCCATAGCGGGTATAAGATTACCTTTTTTAAGAAGTGTAGGCAGCCCCATAATATACGTCTTATTATATTAATTCATTAAATTTTGTATTTGATTTTATTTATTCTAACTACATTCTAAGTAAAATTAATTTTAATAGATACCGTATCTATAGATATTATATCTATAAATATAGAAATGAAAAACTTTAAGCTTTTTATTAAAAAAAATATAACAAACGGAGATAAATTCAATAAAAATCTTTTGAATTTTCTTATTAATAATGTTAATGAATTAGTAAATTGTGGTATCTTTATACGAATAGTTTTAGTAAATGAAAGAAATATACAAGCGATTCATAGTTTAAACATTAAATCAACACCAGCTCTTTATATGTCGGACGAAGAAGATACAATAACAAAAGTCGGTGTTAATAATATTATACAACTTCTTATAGATTTTTGCGAAAATGATAAAGGTATTAAAAGTAAAAATAATAAAAAAAAAGAAAAAGATTTATACGTGCAAGAGTCTACAGATATTAAAGATATGTTGGCAGAGATTATTAATGAAGATGATGATAGCGACGATGAGCTAAACAACGACGAAATTAGAAGAAAAATGAACGAAAGATTAAATGGTTCTAATACCGAAAACTTTATTCATAAAAAAAACTCTAATGATTTCTCTAGACTAAAGAAAGACAATGATATTCAAATTGATAGTATAGATATGAACGTAAATACGGGAGACTCAGCAGACGATGACGCTATGGCTAAATACTGGGCTAACTTAGAAGAAACTGATTTATAAAAGAAAATTGAAAATATATACAAGCTATTATATATTAAAAGTGTCTAGCTTATACTATAGTAGTTAGTTCAATAATCAAATAATATGAAGGTTTCTAACATTGAATACGACGTAGAAACTATTGATAAGAAAAACAAATATTATTCTATTATTGAAAAGTCTGATTTAAAGAATAATTTATGGCATAAAAATAAAAATATTGTAAAATTTGATTTGATTGATTCTAACGAAGCATTTGCTAATGGTATACGTAGAGTATTTAACGATGAATTAGAAATAGGTGTTATGTTTGTACATCCTTCAGAATTAGATACCGACGATAAATTTATTCTACCAGATAATATTATTGAAAGAATAAATCTAATACCGTTTTGTCAGCTTCAATTAGAAGAAAATAAAGAATTGTCATTATCTTTAAAGGTATCTAATGATAGCGGAGATATAATTACTATTTATTCTAAAGACATTAAAATTAATTCAAAACAAGGAGGGAAGTCTACAGAAAATTTATTCAATCAAAACTTTATTATATGTACATTACGACCAAGTAAATATCTATATATTAATAATATCACTATAAAAAAAAGAGAAGGGTTTATTAATAACGTACATACCTTAGGAACTCACAGATATGAATGTATTAACGCAGACTTTGCTAAATCTTCTCTAGACACAAATTTAAAAGATTTTCGTATAGAATTAAAAGATAATGGAAATTCAAGCTATAAACAGATTATTCAATTAGTTAGAAATAATCTATTTAAGCGAATTACAAAAGTAAAAAACTTAATAGCTGAATATGAAATGCCGGACGATACCATTTCTCAGACGCAGAATTTAACTGTGTTAGACAATAGTAGTAATGATATTTATATTATCAAAAATACAAAAATTATAGATTTGCATTCTATATTAGAAGAAAATAGTAAAAAAAATGAAAGTATGAATATTTATGAAATTCATATCAAGGGAGAATACCATACCGTAGGAAATATTTTAACTAAATACGTATATCTAGAAGACAAAAACATTGAGATTATAAATTATAAATTAGAACATATTTTAAAAAATAAGATAATTGTCACAATTAAACATTCTGAATATAAAAAAATTATTGATAACGCACTGACCTCTTTTCTTAAAGATTTAGATACTTGGTATAAATCTTTTAAATAATTTTAATTTGGTTTTGATATAATTTCGTTTACTAACATTTTATTTTTTTTATTACACTCTTTACTAAATCCGCAAGCAAAGTCTTTAGATAAATATCCTATAATATAAACTATAAATATTTTATAAGAATATTTGAAATAACCAGTAAAAAATGCTATAGCTATAACTATCAACAATATAGGGGTTAATATATTTAATAATTTTATAATAGAATCTACGCTGGATACATTCATAATTGTGCAATTAGTATATATATCTTAATTGAATATATATATTATAATATTTATTAAAAGAACTCATAACTTGACAAACAATTAATATGAAGTATAATAAAAATCAAGAAAATCTAGCGTTTTTTGATAAATGCTCTCAGGAAAGCTACTATGTTTCTGGGTGGCTTAATTATTTTCGTAAAGGAACTCACTTTAATGTTAAGACTAGTTTAGGTAATATTGAGGTAGTTGACTATATTAAAAATAATATCTTCAGCTCAACTAAGCAAAAAATTAACATTAAAGATAAAAACGTTTCTTTTAATTTTGTTTCAAAAAATATTGAATTACATTGCAAACATTCAACAGAATATATATCTTCTTTAGTCTCTGGAAAAAATATTAATAATATTGTTATCAATTATTATAAAGGATGGATCGAAGCTTCTTCAATTGCTCTTCAAAATGATACATTGCTTATTGATACTAAGGTAGCGCAAATTAAACAAATGCTAGATAATCTAAAAGTTGCTTACTCTTCTTCTTCTTCTAATGAATTTATAATTATTAATACTGAAAGTACTTTTGATATTTTAAGCAAACTTTATGATTATAACACAAATAGCGAATATAGGTTTAAATCTTTTCTATATAATTATTTTATTAGTCTAAAGAAAAAATATTACGATGAATTAAAAGTAGAATATACTATTGTAGATTCTGAAAACAAACTAGAAAAAAAGTATATTACAGACGCAGGTGTAGACATTACTGCTGTTTCTGTAGACAAAGTAATTGATAATGTCATTATGCTAAATACTAATACTTATATGAAAATCCCTGTTGGGTATTGGGGAATGCTATGTCCGCGGTCATCTATTGTAAAGTCTGGATTTATGATGGCTAACAGTTTTGGAGTAATTGATTCGTCTTACAGGGGAGAACTAAAAGTGTCTCTTACATATATCGGAGATATTAACGATGGATTAATTAAGCTAAAAGATTTACTACCATTTAAATGCTCTCAGATTATTTTTATTAAGCAGACACTGCCTTATATGCTGAATACTTTAAATGTCGGCAATGACAGTAATATTACTTCTAGGGACAGCGGAGGTCACGGAAGTACAGATTTTAAATAATCGAGCAATGCGATATATTTGTAAAATTGAATTATTTTTTTGATTATATAAGTTCAGGTAAATATGGAGTTCAAATGGTCAAATATCAACACATTCAAAGATTTATTTAATATTGTTTTATCTATAGGCAATCAAGAGGCATTTACACAATTATTAAATTTGAAGTCAGAAGGTAAGGATATTTTAGAATCTATGCTCAGATTATTTGCTTATACTAACTGCTTATCTAGAGATTTAGACTGGAAAGCATGCTCTGGTAATTTTAACTTAGGAACTATTCAAAGAGAAAACAATATTTTTAATCTTTTCTATGAAATCAAAAATAATAATATTAGTCTAAAGAAAATTAAAGACTCTGGTGATAGTAGCGACTTGACTATTATGAATAGCAACGGAAATATTATTGCATTTACTTCTAAAAACTTAAATAAGAGAAATATGAAATTCAATAATATGGACATTGATAAACTACTTATGTATGCTAATGAATATAATGTAAAAGTTAAGCTAGGAGTTTGCTGTAGAAATGAAAATGAATGGAAAAATATGCTTAGCAAATGTAAAAATACTACATTAACACCTGCTATTAAAAAAATAGTAGAAAAAGCTATTATTGTTGATAGAGCTAAACTAATAAATTGCTGGAAGACATTTAAAGAAATTTATTCAGATACTAATTTTGAAAAGTTAATAAATGATAATGTAAAGTTAGAAAGAAACAAAATTTGTTTTAGACCGCATCAAGAATATGCTATAAATAAAACTTTACATATTATTAGAAAATATCAAAATGATAAACAATATGTTAATATTTTATGGGGTCATATTGCTAGAAGCGGAAAAAGCTATATGATGTTTTGGAGTTATTGAAGAAATATTTAAAAATAGTTTAGAAAGAGGAAGAACAAATTTAAATATTTGTATTATCACAACAGCACCTAACGAAACTATTAAACAGTATTTAGAAATTATGAAAAGTTTAGTAAGCAAAGATTACGGTTTTGTTAATATTATTACTGATTTAAATCAAGTTCAATCAGGAAATTCATTTAAACTTTTCATATTATCTAAACAATTATTGACTCATAAAGAAAATAAAGATAAAGTTATTAAATTATTTAATTCAAAAGAATGTAAAATTTCGTTATTAATTGGAGATGAAATACACCACGGAGGATCTACTATTCTTTCTAAAGACTTATTAAACAAATGTTTTAAAAAATGTAGCAAGATTTTCGTAACAGCTACTTATAATAAAGTAAAGTATAGCTTTGATATTCAAGAAACTATTAAATGGTCTTTAGAAGATATTAATATTATGAAACAAGATAATGATTTAAGATTAATCTATAGTGATGCTGGGCGATTTATAAAAGATAATAATTTTCAATCAAATGATTATAAGCTATACCCTAAGTTAAGCGTAATTGGTGTAGATAAATTTAATCATGTTCTAGAAAATGGTATAAAATCAATATTTGATAATTTAGCCGAAAACAGAGATGAACTAAAACAAATGATGAATTATGTAATGCATTATCTTATCTTTAAGCTAAATGAAGAAAATATTAAAATTCATCAAAGAGCTATATTAGGGAATAAATTTAATAAAGTACCTGTTATCATAATATTTCTACCAAGCTTAAACATTAGTAAAACTTCTAAAATATTAACTGAGGTAATACTAGAGCTCAACCAAACTGTTGAAGTTTGTTGTTGTAATACTACAGATTCAAATAATTCGTTTAAAGAAAATATAGTTAACTCTCAAAGAATAGCTATGAATCTAGGACGTTCTTATGTAATTTCTTTAACTGGAACTCAAGGACATCTAGGTGTTTCTATTGAAGATTGTGATTTAGTAATTTTAATGAATGATTCAAATAGTTTAGATTTTGTCTTTCAATCAATGTTTAGATGTATGACTGAAAGCAAGATTGGTAATAAACAAATCGGATATGTTATAGATTTTAACCTTAAAAGAAGTATATTCTCAATGTTAGAATATAGTAATTCAAATAACAATTCATTAAATGATATTAAATCATTGAAAAATATAATTAAAAATGACGTTATTGACTTTAGGTTTTCTACAGATTTAGAAATGAAATTAGTTGATAGACAATATATGTTTAATCAAATTCAAGAATATTATAACTCTATAAAAATGAGTAGAATTGATTATTATATAAATAAAATTAATAACATTGATTTAGAACTAGTTAATATTATTTCTAAAGACATGTTGATAAAAATTAAAAAGTTAAGAACAAATATTCAAGTAGATAATAAAAAAAGTAAAGATTTAGTGTTTAAAGATAATGAAATAACTTTAGAAAAAGGTAATTCAAATAGTTTAACTAATTTAAGCTCTGGTAATTCAAATGGGTTTGAAATCAAAGCTAACGATATTACTTACTTTATTTCATCTATAAAATATTTAACGCCTCTTTGTTGTATTTTAACTTTAAACGAAGAAGGCAAAACAAAATTGAATTTAAATGATATGTTAATATATATTCAACAAGATTTAAACTTAAAAGAAGTTCTTTTAGAACAATTTTCAACTTGGTGTGGAAATAAAGTATTATCTATGGATATTGACAATCTAATTCAAACTATTGAAGAACTTAGTTTAGAAAATAGTTCATTTAAGCAACAAGTTGAAGATGTTTCTTCTACTATTAAATTAATTTTAATAGAAGCTAAAGGAGATATGAAAGAAATGTCAAAGTTAGTTGAAAAACATTTAACCCCTTCAACATTGGAAAAGAAGAAAAACGCAGAAGTTTCAACACCAGATAAGCTATGTAAAGAAATGCTAGAACCTCTAGCTAAAGAGATTAAAGAAAAGTTTAAAGAAAGTAATGGTTTGATTAATAAACCTTTCAAAATATTTGAACCGTGCTGTGGAAAGGGCATATTCTTAATTAATATTTACTTATTTCTTAAAGAAAATTCAACTTTGAGTGATAAACAAATTTTAGAAGAATGTATTTACTTTGCAGATATAAGCCCGTTGAATATATTTATCTGTA